>VTLG01012879.1_pt1 | contig 37207 bp, 54 predicted proteins | sample 4694571 | NCBI WGS metagenome assembly VTLG01 (sample SAMN12604809, study PRJNA352737) | marine metagenome | biome: ENVO:00000447; feature: ENVO:00000209|ENVO:00000569|ENVO:01000036; material: ENVO:00002151; isolation source: viral sequences binned using virsorter ...
CGGCCCTGCAAGGTCGGGAACCAGTTCGGGCATTTCGTCATGATTCCCGTAGTTCAAGTGACAGATAAAACCAACAAGCTGTTCATTGAGAACATTGGCCACCCATTCACAAACATCTTGCAACCGTGTTCGGTGAACATCCTCATGCACCTCGCCCAATGCTCTGCTCCCCGAATCTCCCACATCGGTCGTAAGGGTTTGGCCTAAAATCGTTATGTCACAAAGCTTATCGGCCAACTGAATGAAGTAGCTTTGAGGATTGTCCTGTCCTGACTTCCCGGCCTCCTTAAATTCCACCTGTGTCCCGGCAGGGAAAGCTCCCCATGCAGCCGCCCCCATGTTCTCCAGCATATCCGCAATATCGTTCTTGATATGGGATGCAGCACCGGGGTCGTAGGTTGCCCACCTCAAAGGTTGCCCGAACACCTGTGCAAAGTTAAGCAACCAATCACGGCAATAGTTCTGTCCGCTCCACCAATAGGCAAGTTGTCGCAACAAGCCATAGCCCATTGAGTTGCCTGACCGGTTCTTGTAAATCCCTATCAGAAACTTGTCGTCTGGAAATTCCTCGTAAGTGCCATCCCCTTTCGGTGACAGCATTAAATCGGGCTTGTCAAATGGATAGGAATAATAGCGAGGATGGCAAAAGTAGGTTTCCTTGGGCATTATTCCATCAACCGTCGGCTCCCAAATAATCTCTTGAACGCTGAATCCTTTGCCCACGGCATCGCATAAATCATAAACAGCATTGCGAAATCCATTTGTTCCGTTGATTGGACTGCCTATCAATCGGTCAATGCAAAGCTGAACAAAGTCGGCCTTGGCTTGAGCGGAATCCGTTGGCCTTTCACCTCTCTCTGTAAAGGGCATGACGGTGTAGGTTGCCCCTGCCGCCGCGCTTTTAAGTTCATGCAGATTCTTTGCAAGCCTTGCCCATGAATCCTCCATGAGCTCGTAGACTTGATACTGCTGTTTAATATCCCCGCTTAATGCAGTCCGTAGGATGGAGATGATGCTTGCGGGGGATTGCTTTGGCCCCAACGCATTGCTCTCCATTCGGTCACGGGTACTCGGTGCAACAACTCGAGTCCTTACAGATGAACCGTTCCGCGACTTCTTCGCGTTGAACAGTTTGCCTAAGCGGTTACTTAAATCTGCAATCATTAGAGAGTTGGCCTAAGTCCAGCAAGTCTGACTCGCCCAAGCATGATGTTATCGGTTTCCTTGATTGAACCCGTTCCTTGGTTCAAAACCGCCGCATAGTTCGCCAAAGCCAATGCCGTGCATCTGTCTGCATGACCATCGGCCCGCCTCAACGCTCGGTATTGCTTGTTTCCTCCCGGCGTTGTCACTTCATCTACCGAGTGCAAATCCTCTCGGGTTGCATGGTCCCTCGGCACCCGTATTGACCTTTCTTGAAAAGCTCTCCTCAAACCGGGGAAGATTTTTGCCTTGAGCCCCTGCGTGAAAGTGCATTGTTCGAGCTTGTATTCGTAACGGTTGGCCAAGGATTCACTTATTGCATTGCCGATTCCCGTTGAATCAATCGCTGCATGAGAAGCCTTGTTAATTCGATCCGAAAGCAATTCCTCCTGCAAATGGTAGGGTGTGTTCCGAAGGACAAGAACTTCCCTTGTCCAAAGCACATCACCCACCTTTTCCAAAGTCCAAGCAACCGTCAGATCATGTTTTCGGCCTATGTCGATGCCCACATAGCGAACCGATTTGCCAATCTCCTCGTCGCATTCAAGTGTTGCTTCATCGCTCACGCATTCGTCAATTAGCGTATACGGAAGCAAAACATTGGTTGCATCGACAAACTCACATTCGTATTCCTGTTCCCAAGCCTCAGGATCATCCAAGCCTCGCTTCAATTCCTCAACATTCATGGGCAGCCCTTCCTCAATGGCAGAATGAATGGTGGTCTTGTGCCTGACGAACTTAAGCTCATCCGACTTGTTCCATATCTCAAAGAACTTGGAATTGCGCCCTGCCGGGGTGCTGATGATTCTTATTTTAAGCTCTCCCCTTAATGGGTTGGAAATGGCGGGATAGATGGCCTCGTAAATCCTGTCGGGCCTTTCATGAAAAGCGAACTCATCCAGCACCAAGTTGGCCGAATAACCACGCACGGTATCTGGGTTGGCGGGGAGGGCGAGCACTCTGGAGCCATTGCTGAACCTAACCTCGCTTGTACGACAGTCCGGTTTGTCAAGTTCTAGGGCATCGGAAACCATTCTGGCCACTCGGTTGCCTTTGAGCATCCACTCCTCGGATTGCCTTTGCCCTGCTGACAGCACCACCCAATCGGTGTTTGGTTTATCAAGACAGCTTGCAATGGCTTCAAAAGCGGAACCCAATGAACCTCCAATTTGACGGGATTTAAGCCAAATTTTGAAACGCGATTCATCTGAAACCCATCGTTGCTGATAAGGCAGCATGAGCTTAAACAGAGCTTTTGCGCGTTTCTCCTTGTCCATTTAGTTATTTGAAACCTCGGGGGCTCCCAGCATTTCCCTCCAAGTGTTCATCAAAGTCTTTTCGTTCGTGATCAGATGCCCCGAGTGTTCGACATTCAATTCGGCTTTATCTGAAAAGCCACATACATTCTTGAGGGCAAAGATAAGGCTCACCACATTATCCTTTTCCAATGCCTGTTGAACCAGTTTACGCTTGAGGGAAGTTTTAAGCTTGGCTTTGCCCTTTTCAAAAGCAACGCGAAACTCGCTATTTTCGTCCTTCATTCTGCGTTGAATCACATCATGCGAGCAGTTGAGCAAAGTCCCCATTTCGCCCAATGTGGCATTTAATCCCCCTAGTCTTTCGACCAAATCAAGGTCAAAAACTATCTTGGGACGCCCACCCGGATGTTTGCCATTGTCTGCTGGCTCCGGGGAAGTTAAACGATTTCCGGTCGTTGCTCCTGCCATCAAGAGGTGATTTGCGGGAGAGGTTCCAGAATTGTCAACAGTTAATTTTCAGTATCTTTGTGGGGGAGTTGATCGGAATGATCGGGAGGGGCAACGATTAAGCCCTGTTTTCGGGCTTCATTGATGATATGCTTGACCGGTTTATTGCCGAACCAGTACTCACCGTTGCGTTTATGGATATGGTCTTTGAAGAACTTGGGTTTAGTTTTAGAGGGGGGAGAGTCGGGAGTTTTATTTACCCATCTTTCACCGGCACGAAGTGCTGGAGGGTCAATATAGCTCGCAAAAGGCTGGCTTGTCATCCCACTGGTTTTTTCAGACATAGATAAGTTTGCAACTTTTAGGATTTTCCGGTGTTGATGATTACTGTTTCATTTGCGTAGCATATCCTTTAGCAGCTTGCTTTTGACGGGTTTAACCTGTTTTAGCTTCATTCCGTACTCATTCACTTTGTCGAATTTGTCGAAATCAATGTCTTTTTTGCGTATCAGCGGGGTTGTGAATTTGCGCCATGAATCGCGCACAACATGTTGAGGGCGTTGCCAGCGTCGGTCGGTTTTCACCACATGAGGCCACATACGCTCTAGGCTTCTGGCCATTTGCAATCGTCCATCTCCCTTGTAAAGGTCGCCCATATTGCCGCCTTTCATGCTTAAAGTGACCATTTTCTCTATGGTAAAGGCATTGATTAGGACGGTGCAAAGCCCTGCGGCCAGCACTTGCAGACATAAATCGGTGTCCTCATTGTATCTGCCCCGCCAGCGTTGCTCCAAGCTGTTATCAATTAACAGGCATGAATACACATGGACATTGAGGTAAAATGGTGGATTTTGAGGATACGCAAACATATCGTAGCACAGGCCGGAAATGGCTATGTTTTCGTAACGATCAGTGAAATCCTCACAGGCGCGGAAAGCAATGCTTGAGTCACACGGAACCTTTTTCCCCTTGTAAAAGCGGCGTGTGCGCCTTTGATTATCATCCAGAATCCAATGTCGCTCTGCCCCGGCCTCCTTGGAATGTTCCCATACCCAATTTCGTGCTGGTATTGAGCCTTTTCCTAGGTTTTTGAATGGAAGGACGAGCAGTTGTTCTTCTCCGTATTTGGCGGCATACAAGTCTTTTTCCTGTGGCTCAATCACAATCTTGAAAGGCACTTTGTCTTTCAGAAGGAAATTGGCTGTCAGACAACAATCATGCCTCCCCTTGGAGATGACATAAATCGGGTATTTAGGTAGCGGTTTCATCTCGGAATCCTGTTTTGAAAGTTGCTTGTTTTTCGCCAATAACTAGGTCTATTGTTCCAAAGTTTTGTTTTGATTTTCTTGTAGCCCCATTTAACCAATTCAGCATTGAACGCTTTGGAAGTTTCCTTGCCATTTAGCAATTTGCCGTCTATATTATAGCAGAAGAAATGACCTATTGCCCTTGTTCCAAACGCATTCGCTATCAAAAGAGCTTTGGGTTTCAACCGAAAAAGCACATTTCTTAAATACTGAACTGGAGATGGTATATGTTCAAAATATTCGGAGGCGAAAACCACATCGGTCGGAGCGGTAATATCATCTATGCTTGAAACCATATCGAAGCCGTATTTTCGACTCATTTCCTTTGCTAAAGCCATTTGAAGTGTGTTTTCGAGGTTTGTGCCTATTATCTCGGCATTGGGAAACTGTTGCTTGAATGCTGCGGTTGTGAAACCGAAACCACAACCAAGGTCAACCGCTTTTCTGATTTCTCCTATATCGGCAATAATTCCATCGGGCGGTTTTGATTTTGGCGAGAAAACTGAACGCAGATAAAAGCGTGAATAGACAGTCCAGCAAGCCCAAAGCTCGGCAATGTAATAATCAGTTCCATAAACAGACCAATCTGGTTTGCCGTTTTTAAGCGAATCGTACCATTGTTGTTCGAGTTTTTGACCGAGTTGCATCTTTTTTCGAGCTTCGGCATCCCCTTTGAGATATTGGACAGTAGTAACTGCATTTTCCCGAATTAACTCTATATCGATTGAATCGTCGATGGAATGACATCGTCTTAAAAACTCGGCAAGTTGTTCTTTTGGTTTTTCTGTTAATATCGGGCAGCTTTGCTGTGTCATGCCTCTAATCGCACAGATGTAACATCGTCCTGTTCCTTGTGCGGAAACCAGATGGATTTGGTTTTCTCGGTTAATGGAGAGCCTACAAGCTTCCCGAAATCCTCCCTGTCCTTCTCTGAATCAAAAGAAACAATGATCTGCAAAGGCTTGGCTTCTGATTGATGCTCAGGCATCCCGACCCATTCAGCGGCGGCATCGAAATCCTCAATTTCAGACTTTGGCCTAGTTACCATCACCAAGCTGGCAAGCATGGCATCGTCGTAACCCGTGCCGAGCAGTCCGTTCATGTCATAATCCTTAACTTCCTTGAGCAATTCAGTTAGCAACCGGTCATCGACAAGGCCTAAATGAGCTATTTCGTTGTCACCGGTAAGCACTTTAATCGCCTTGGGGTCATCATGGGGCACATCAAGCTGGACGACAGGAATTGATTCTAAGCCCATTTTGCTGCTTGCCTTAACCACACCATGCCCCGCTAGGATAATATTGTCTTGAGCCACCACTACATTGCGGTAATGGCCATTATCCTTGATGGATTGGATTATGTGTTCCAGTTGGTCATCGGGATGTGCCCGATAATTCTTTGGATGCGGCTTCAGTTCGGAGACTGAAACATATTTGATTTCTATTTGTTTTTCACTCATTTTGCAGTTTGCACTAGTTTGATTGCCATAAGTTCTTCAAGTGTTGGATGCGGAGGGGTTAATTCCTCCCAATAACCACGGGCCAAAATGGATTGAAGATTGAACTCTGGGAACCTCGCCTTGTCATCCCAATCCACCACCTGTCCAGTTTCCTCTCCTGTCTGAATTAAGTAAGCTTCGCCCTCCTGTTGGGCTATGATTTTCGGGTATTCACTTCCTAATCTACTGTCCATTTTATTCCTTTCTCTTTGAGTAATCTTATCATTTCTTGTGAAGGTTCCATATCATCGGGAAAATAAATTCTGCTTATGTCCTCCAGCTTAACCCCTCCATGCACTTGCAGTTCAACATACCCCACCCCGGGATTGTCTGACATCGCTTTCTCCACACTCGCGCTGACACCATGAAAGCCGTGGAGAGCGTGAGATTCGTGGGTTGGATTATTTAATGGGGTTGGAAGATAAGCCTCTGCCCCCAAGGAGTCCATAAAAGTTACGGTTGTCCTCTCCCTTGTGTTTTCTTTTAATTTTACTCTTATTCGCCCATACATAGAGACAGAATCATGTTTTAGAGTCGGGTCTAAATGCTCGGCAGTCCATCCGAATTTACTTTTCGTTGCATATCCGTAAATGGGTCTTTTTTCTGGTTCAAGGTTCATTGGATAAGAAAAGTGACGGTTTTCAATTTTTTTCCGGTATTGAGGGGCCAATGAACCGCCGCTTGTTCCGGTTTCATGCTGTGATTTGAACCTGCCATCTTCCAGTATTTTCTTCAGCGTTCCCTTTTTGACTCTTACAAAAGAACTAGCTTGCTCTGCCCAGCGCTTGGTTGCCCTATCAATATTTGCTTTAACTTTTTTAGGGGTGAGCTTTTGTATTCGATTGCTTGTCGGATGTGCCTTTTTTCTTGCTTCAATATAAGATGCAATGGATAAATTTTGTCTCCGCTTTTGTTCTTTTTTTGCCGATGCCGAGGGTGTGGGCAATTTGAATTTTTCTGGCTCCGGAAGCCCTTCAATCACCATTTCCTCCACTTGTGGAATCTTGACCTTTCTGGCTGGAGCCTCCCTTGGGATATTACTCAATCGTTCTGCTAATGTTACAAATTCGCCTTCGTTAATGGCGTCCATTCCAAGTTTGTCCATGAACTTTTCAAGAAACTCGGGCTCCACATCGGCGGCTGCTTTCAACCCTTTGTTGAAAGTATCATCTGGCGGTAGCACCTGTTCGTTTTTTTCGATAAGCCCTAGCTTTTCGGCTTCATCTCGCCGCACATCTTCAACATCCATCCCGCTGTTAAATCCCCAAGGGCCAAATGGCACCCCCAATCCTCCAATGCTTTGGTCGTTCATTCGCAGCCAGAAATCCATATCGTCCTTGCGTTTCACCTTGTCCTTATTGCGCTCATGCAAGGGGCGTGGTTCCTTTCTTTGCTCTGCTCGAATAAACCTTTGGGCAGGGAAGGCATCCAAAATGGCAGGGTCTTGTCCCTGTTTGTAGTACCCATAGGCTTGGGCTTGCTGGGTTTGGGTATCGAAAATTAGATTGAGCCTTGATTCACTAGCAATGTCCTTCATGCGAGTAATCATATCTCGGCTCATATCTTTTCCCGGCGGCAATACATTCCCAAGGCCGGTTTCCTTGGCCAGCTTTTGCATTTCATAAACGAAATCGGCGCGACTTGCCTTTTTCAATGCGGTCACCCTTCGCCCGTCAGGGGTGGTGACAGTTTCCCTTGCACCGCTCAAGTAGTCATTCAACATCTTTTTGGAGCGATTAAGAAACTTCATGCTTTCAACATTAGCGGTGAAATAAGCCCTTTCACGAATATGCGTTGGCATTGCTGCCCATTGTTTGCTGCTCAATTTCTTGGCAATAGGCTTCTTTTTTCCAAGTCGCTTGATTGCCTCCAAGAATTTAAGCGGTTTTATGATTAGCTCAAGTGAAGCCATTAGAACACCATCCTTTTTGCGTGCCCTTCTTTTAGCAGGGTTTGGTTGAAGTTTTCTCGACTGTCGGGATGGAGAATCTTGGCTAGGATTCTTCCGTATTTACCCCTTTTTTGGGTTTGAATGACCACCTGCCTCTTGCAGCCGTTCAGCAATTCCAACAGTCTGGCCTTGGCAGCTTTGCCTCTCGCCTTTTCCTCCAAATCCCTAGTGCGAGTTTCGGGAGTGTCAATCCCGTAGAGGCGAAGGCGTTGGCGGGAGGACATTTCGAAGCCCAAATCAATCACCACATCTATGGTATCACCGTCGATAATGCGGTGAACCTTGGCTTTATATTCGTACACGATACCTCCCGAAAAGTTTGGCTAAAAAGCTGGGCTTACTTAAAGGTGGAATATCCTCTGGGTTGGCCTTGGCTCTTTTTTCTGAATCCTGCATTTGGTCAATCGTTAAAAGCAATGCGATTTCCTCATCTCCACGCTTACAATGAACCGCCCAATAGTTTTTATTAGCCGACCTTCTTTTCTTTGTGTTGGTGACTAGTGTTAATTCTCCAAGTTTCATGTTTCGTTTATTAGTTTTAGTTCGCTTCCTCTCGCACAACCTATACCTCGCCTCAATCTTTCAATTTCAGTTAAGGATTTCCTTTTCTTTTTCCTCCGCTTTCTAACCAACCGCGCATCCTTCCACGATACCGGCCCACCTTTTTTCTGTTTGATGATCGGGTTCATCCTGTGCCTCCCACATAATGTACATGGTTATGCGGCTCATCCTCAATAACCCTCCCTTCATACCGTCCACATTTCGGGCATTTCACGCACCACCTGTAATTTTCTAAATGCACAAGGTCTAAAATGGATTTGCATTTTTTATCCCTGCACCTAATTGGAGGGTCGTAACCACTCACTTTTCTTTTTTTTTTCATTTGTTCCTTTCTTTTGATTCCCCCGCCCAGCGCATGACCAAAGCCAGCAAGACCGTTGCGAATTGCCAGCCGCGGGTAACCCCAAACAACCGGACGGGGGAAATCTTTGATTTAAGCCGTTTTTTAATGTTGGCCATTATACCATATACCTCAGCGCCAAAGTGCGCTTAGACGCCGTTTACTTGCAAGCATTGATGGTTTTTGACTGTTCATCCCATTGCAGCTTGTCGTTGTTGATCTTTCAGTTCTCTCAGTTTTCTTTTTAATGCCTTGAAATCTTCCCGCGCTTTTTCGTTACCCGACCTGAAATAGGTGGATTCTGAATTGCCGGGATGGGTTTGCAAATCCTGAGACAAGACTTCAATTCGTTTCCAAAGTGGCATTGAGGGTGAATCCTGAGAGCTTAAAGCGCCATTTCTGCTAGGTCGTTGCATGGGTCTGCCATCGGCTTCCCAGAATTGCCTAATGCGAGTTAATCCCGCTTGCCAATTCCGAACCTCCGTCGTGCCCATATGCCAACCCTTTGCCTCCATATCCAGCCACCAATCCTCTGCTTTCCAAGGAGCCAATCCAATTTGTTCAGCATAAGCCAAAACCTCATTTTTGGATGGAATCGTCCCAGAGAGAGAGTGACTAATAGAAGATGAAGATGAAGTGTTGCCTTTTGGTTCAAAGCAATCGTCAACCATTTCTGAACCACCCTTGGAACGGTGGTTGATAGGGTGGTTCGTCTGATCTTTGGATTCCTTAAGCATTTTGCGAATTTGGCCAGATTTGATTCCTCCTTGTCTGGATTTCTCAACCCACCTCTCTCGCTGTATTCTTAACTCATCCAACTTATCGTGAACCAACCTTGAACCACCCTTGTTTTCAAACATCAGAGAGACTTTTTTGGCAAGGGCAATCGTGGCTCCTTTTCCAATTAGTCTAGCCAATTGTTCTGGATCAGAGGGAATATGCCCATTTTTCCAGCAATAACAAAGAAGGCGAATATAAGCACCTTCCTCCTCCAAGGTCATAAGGCTGACCCTTTGGCTTGATAAATAGTCGCCGGGATAGAATTGGAATGCTGGAGTTTTGTTCATGCTGCCTCCTTTTTCCATCTAGCATTGGCTACCTTTCTCATTCGTTTGCTGGTGTTTTGAGCCTGTTTTCGAGCTTTATCCAATTCGCGGCAAATAAAAGTACCGTTTTCGGTTTTTTCAAAATGCTGGCTTACCTTTGGCCATACCTCTTGGAATTGACCGATTGAACACCCCGCCAATCTGGATAGACTCAATGTGTCGGATGGCAATTCACCGGACTGCCAATAGTGGCATTTCAAGCGAATGTAACATCCCAGTTCCGACAGAGTGAAAAGCACCATGTTGGAGTCTGACAATAGGCTTTGAGCATTGAATTTGATTTCCTTCATTGCTTTGCCCTCCATACGGTTGCAACTTTGCCGCTTTCATTGGTTCTGCGTCTGCCCGAATCCTCTATTTTGCCAAGCTTCGATAGTTCCGCAATCCGTGGGCGAATTGATAGAATGGATTTTTCCATGCACTCAGCAACTTCATCAGCGGTCATGGGAATTTGGCTAATAATTCGGAAACATTGTTCCCGTAATGAAGGAACTTTCGGCTTAATTTCAAGCGCGGCTTTTCTACTTGGCCCATCCTTGGCTTTGTTCTTGTAACCCGGCGAGTTGGGATACTTATCCAAAGGCAAGTTGAATTGTTCCGCGTGGAACTTTGGTTTTACCCTGACAGGTGTGGTCATGCCGTACCCCCTTTCAAAGCATATTCAAGTATGAGCAGGGCATCAGCGGTTTTCAGCGTCACCTTTTCAGTGGGAAACAACCTTTGAGCATGAGCCTTCAGTTTATTTTTCCACACCGTTGTGGTGGCACCGTTGCGCTTCCCAAGCTTGAGCACCTTCTGCCATTCTTGAGGCCGAACTAGGTGCAGCTTGATTCCAAGGGTTTGAATCACTCCCTCAATGAATCCGTAGTTGCGCCCATAAACAATGGCCGCGCTGCCTGACTGCTCCTTGCCAGCATACTTAATGCAAGCTTCAAGATAACATTCAATGCTTGGGCCACTAATGGCTTTTATTGTTCGCAGGGTTTCCAGAATATCGCCGGGGGTTTGGGGCATTGACAATGAATGGCATTCCCCGTCATCCAGACTGTATGCGATGCCCCCCGATTTGCCGGGGTCTATTGCAATGGTAATCAAAACGGCACATCCTCCTCTCCGACCTCGCTTGGTGGAAGCTCTGGAACCTCTGTTGGTTTCGGGGCATTGCCCATCACCTGACCAATAGGATTGTGAGTTGTTTCCGTCTGCTCCTCATCTTTCTTTTCTGCAATCAGCGAAAAGTATTGAGTGTCATTTTTCTCTCTAATCCAACCGGCCAGTTTGTAGTCCTCCCCTTCGATGTTAATGTCACCCTTCACATCTGGCTGATTTGATTTGCTTTTGTAGTTATTGGGGAAAAGCACCCCTTTGTTTGTGTTGTCGTATTGTTTGCTCATTTCGATACCTCCCTCAGAGATGCACTTGTTTTTTTGTCGGTCGTGCAACCACTTGTAAGCTCCGCAACTGTTCGATTTAATAGCTCACCCTTTTGGCCCAATTTATCACGCACCAATTCCTCTAGATTTTTCTTGGATATGGTGACTTTTGAGCTGAACTGTTTCCCATCAATCCCCAATACAGCCGCTCGGTTGTAAACCTCCTCTGTATCGGTGATGGTGCTTCTAATATGTCCCGGCTTTAATTCCCAACCGGGGATTTCCTTGCCGTCCTCAAGCTGCTTTTTTGCCTGTGCTCTAATATCCTTTATTAAAGACTCAGCAATGGCACACCGTTCAAGCAATTGGGGAAAATCCCCCGCCACCAAGTCTTGAGGTTGCACCCTAACCAAGCTGTTCATTTGGCTTTTGGCCTCGGGACAGATGCTTTTGGCAGAACACCACCGACAAGCATTTTGACTCGGAATCCTTGTTTCCGTGTGAGTGATGGTAATGGAATCCACCAATGCCTTGCACTTCTCTGCGGCTTCTTCCAGAGCATCTATATCGTAAACAGCCACATCGAAACCATCTGGATAAACCAAGGCAACATGAATCACCTCCACGCTGCGTGATTGGTCGCAATCCACAAGCACCGCAAGCGCGGCAAGTTGAAGATTCTCCTCTGCCCTCTCCGTGTAGCGGGTGCTTTTGTAGTCGATAATCAAGGCCCCTCGGTCTTTGTCATCATTTTTCATGATAATAACCTTGTCAGGCTTGCCTGACCACCGGGATTCACTTGCATCCTCCCATAGTCGCTTCTCCTTGGTTACACTTTCAACTTTCCATCCTTCGCGAGTGAATTGGTCGAGAAGTATTTCCTCTTGAATACTCAATTCCTCCACCGTTTGAAGTTCATCGTGCGAAAGCGCAGTCAATTCAATTTCACCTGAGAGCCCACCATGCACCCTTGTCCCCCGCGAGGCCGCCGGGGATGGCGGCTCAGGCGGGGCGGCATTGCCCAAGGTGAAAGAACCGGGACAGTCAGCATATCGCTTGAAGCCAGATGCCGAAGGGCATCCTTTGCGTTCGTCGCTCATGAGTCACCTCCTTCTGGCGAAACCAATTCATCAACCACATCCTCAGCCGAAGCATCCTTGTCCTCGATTTCCTTGAACATGGGCCTCGCCGGTTTGGGAGCGTTCACCCGTTTCATGTTTGCAAACTGGTGTTCGTCATCCTTTTCAATATGCTCCCTTATCTCTGGAGACAATGGCAGCCACTTGCTCAACCGCCGAAAGGCAGTCTTTTTAGCCATTTCGTTCCAATCAGTAACCCAAGGGCCATTTTTGCCAGCTTTGCTTCGGCTGCGTATTCCCTCGACCTCCTCAACTGACATGACCTCTGCCTTGGCAGTTCCGCTTTTGAACTCAACCTCGGCATAAGCCGCGATGACCTTGCCGCGCTCTGGCTTGAGACTTTTGATATGGCGCTCAATTCGGCCCCTATCATAGATGAAGTCACCTGCCTCGTACTCGGTTTCATAAACCACATCGGCATGGATTCGAGCCACATCACCATTCCGCAGGGCCAACTCAACCAAGCCCTTGTAGTCGATAAGGAGGGTGCATTCCTGTCCATAAGGAATCAAATGTGCCCTGCGCCCATCTGGCTCCAATCCCATCTGGCTCAACTCCAAAAAGCACTTGAATAGGCTTTGTTGGGTGCAATTAGCCAGAGCGGGGGTTTTGTTCAACGCATTCAAAGCCACCCCAATGAATCTGTCGGGGGTTAGGTGCTTTGGGAGCGCCGATTCTATTTTGTCCCTAAAGGCATCACTTTGCAGATGATCCTGTACGGTCTTTTTTTGCTTGACCACAGCATTTTTATTCTCGCTCATTTAATCACTTTCTGTTAGCAGTTAGTATTTACGCAGCAAGTTTGTTCCTTTCTGCGCTGATGGCGGGGCCTCGCAGCCTCGCCATCATTCCTTCCACCGGCACTCACCGGCTTCAGTAAATCTTTATTTCCAAAGGGATTTGAGGACAGGCGTGGGTGGGGCGTCCAGAAGTGACGCGCACAGGCTATTATGTGGATGGCAAGGATGCCAAAGGTTGCTTCCCACCCCGCCGTGGAAATTAAGCACCAACTGACCATCCCCGCCGCAAGGGCAGTGTAGCCAATAAATACCCACAAACTGGGTCGGTCAGTTAGCACTCGTTCAATTTGCAATGCGTCTGCATTGCAGTCAATAGTATTATTTCGTTTCATGATATGCTTACTCCTTTCGGTATTGTTTCAGCTTTGTTGATTGCTGCCCGTGCCGTTTTTTCCAATTCAGATGAATATGGGTCGTTGTCCAGTCTGCCAACCATAGCCTTGCAAGCCTCTAGCAATTCTGGAGCTGCCGCAATAAGCATGGCGTTTGCTAGTTGCTCCTCAAGCACCGGTTTGGTTTTTTCAAAGATTCGGTTTTCCTCGTATTCACCCCCGTAAACATGGGCGACCCCTTTTCTGTGAATGCCGTCCCTTTTTATTCCGTCGACCGTACTCCATACGCGATAAGGAACCCCGTCCGCGCTTTTCAACCTTGAGTCGCTTGCAAGGTTCCCGCATGGCCAGCCCAAGGCCCAAGGCCCAGCCGTTCGTTTCATGCTTCACCCTCCAAGTTAAGCCTCTTGAGTTCTGTTTTTATCGGTTTTAGGTCGGGCCATTTGTTTTCAACCATAACCGAAGTTGATTGAGGCACTTGCTGTTCAAGTCTCTCGTCTGCCTTGGTGGCAGCTTCCATGAGGTAGTCCCTAATTTCATCGGGGAGTGGCACTTCAACAAGGCTGGCCTCTCCTTCGGCATTTACATCATCATGATTTGGTTGCTCCCACACCAAACGCGGGATGATTAGTTTCTCCATTGACTCCTTGTAGCTATATCTGATTGCTTTAATTTCACTCATTTTATTCCTTTCTGTTGTTGGTTAATGATGGATTGCATCGCCTCTTGGATGATTTCCATTGTTTCCGTTATGTTGGTCTCCACATGGATAGTCTCACCTCCGCGCAATAAAACTGCCGCAGATAAAACCTCCACATCATTTTCTCGACCTGAGCCTACGCTGACAATCTCATCCAGTTTGATGAAGATGCGCCGATCTTTTCGCACTTTCTTTTCGGGGTTGCTGTTTGGGAGGGGATTGTATTTTACGATCTGCCCCAACTGGAGCCAAACGCTGCCGTCAGGCATGGTGATGTTGTCAATATATTCGTCAGTCATTTTGTTCCTTTCTGTTTGTCGGTTTTTTGATTCCATAGTAGTGGTGCCAAAGGGAACCAGCCACGGCTCTCAGCGCCTGTTCATAGCCCCTCTCCTCTGGTGTTTGTTCATCGGCATCAAGGACATTCCCCACCAAGCAGGAGGTGAAAGGGTTCGTCCGTAGTGACTCAAAGAAATCAATCATCTCCAAAGGATTGTTGCATTTTCTTATTCTCTCGCTGCATTCTTCTATCTTCATTTTGTTCCTTTCTGTTGTTTGGTTTCTGGTGCCTTGTAGCCATATCTTGCTTGATTCTCCAAGGTATATTTGATCGTTCCATCAGCGCGGAAATTTCTTGTTTCTACGCCGAGCTTGTTAATGGCTTTTTCCTGCGCCCATGCTTTATCTGTCATTTTGTTCCTTTCTCCTTTGTTAGTTTTAGTCTGATTCCCATCTCGCCGCTCCAAGTGTTTCCATCTTGGTCAATCAGACTCAGCATTGCCGTCCCCGGCACATAAATATGCTTGCGGTTGGCAGTAGTGTTTATCACTTCCGCTTCGCAGCCGAACCAATACTCAGGCTCACCTTTTGGTGTTAGACTTATTCCGACGCCGATAAAAACTTCTTCTTGTATATCGGGAAAAGATAATTTCATTTTGTTCCTTTCTGTTGAAAGTAAAAAGGGCCGCGCCTCAAACATGAAAGGCGCGACCCCGACAGCGGCCCTCTGCTCGTGCCATGAGGTATCAACCGCTGCGTGCTATGACTGCTCAGCGCGGTGATTAGTTAAGCTCGATTTCCTTACCGTAGCTCACCATCTCCGCGCCAATTTTCAGCGCTTTCGCTTTAAGGTTTCGGCCTGTCCCGAACTGGGAGGCCTCAAGCCTCTTGGTTTCGCCACCACGATAAACTTTGTGATGGTCGACATACTCTGTGAGGGCATTGTAGGTGCCCCACACCGTGCCGCGAACACCCTTGATGTCAGCGCCTCGACCCGTCTGCATTAAACCTTCGATCTCCTCCACCTTACCGGCGCGAGATTTAGATTCCTTGTCATCATCAAACAGAGTCCGATGAATGTACTGGCGAGTCTGCGTTCCGTTCAATTGCTTTTTAGCAAAAGCTTGGAACAAGTCCCTGACCTCGTCATAGAATACCCCGGCTTGAGCAAGGATTTTGCCGGCGAACTTGAGCCTGTCAGCAACTTCACCAACATGTTTCACACTCACCTTGCTGCTGCTTGTCATCATTTTACCCACCGCAGCGGTCAGTGTGTTGTTGCACACCACCCGAATCGGGGTGAACGATGCCATTGCCGCATACGAACCGTCATGCGAGTTGGTCAAAAGCAAATACTTCTGAACAACATCGTCAGGAAGGATTTCGATGGGGTCTTGGTCGGCCATATTGGCCAACAACCAGATGCGCTCGCCGTTGCCGGTGAAGCCAGCAGTCTCGTAGCGGCAAGCATCCTTGCCGAACAAGCCGTCAAAGAAGCCAAAGGCATCCTTGTTTTGAAGCGGCGAGTATTTCATACCGACCGCACCCAGTTCGACGCCGTTATCAACTCGGCGAACCACCTTGCTCTTGGTGGATTCAATCATGCCATCACTCACATGAGCATCCGGGTCTCTGTGATAAAGCGGAGCAACCTCCACTTCCCAATCCAAGTTGGCTTCCTTCAGTGCAGTTTCAGCATCAAAGGCAGCATCCAGTTTTTGCCCCAACTGATGCCAAGGAGTGGCCCCGGCATAAGCGATGTTGGCGCGTCCGTCAGTATTTTCGATCATGTGACTCATATATGTTCCTTTCTGTTAGGGGTTAAGGAAGCAACTGCTTCCGGTTCTACTTAATGGTTTTGCCCATGCTGGGCAGCCGCTTGATCTTTTCAGTCATGATATTGAGAAGCTCTGCTTCACATTCATCGACGAATGAATCTGCGACTCTCGTAAACTTATGTGCGCGATGCTTGTCGGCTAAATCTTTAGCAACACGCTTGCACACACTTACACATACCAATCGTGCCATAACTAATACCTTCCGTTGGGATTAACTTTATTTGGATTGCTCTTAGGGTCATAGTTATCATCATGCGGTCTCCCGTAATTCAATAACCAATGCTCATTCAAAGCGAAGTATTGTTTTTCCTCATCCGCTTGTGAGATGCCACCAAGGTCGCCGCCGCATTCTTTGACCCATTTGTCGAACTGTTTGCGAATATACTTTGGAACCTTGTATCCGTCGGGATTCTGTTCGAAAGTTTCAGGCAATTTACAGTTTCGATGATCAACTAATGCATAGGCTCTCATTGTTATTCCGTCAGCTTCGTTTCCGAAGTTCAGAACAAGCTCTAATTCTTCGTTATCATTCAAACGATTGCAGGAGGATAAGTCATCTGTATGATCTAGATCATAGCAGTCCCCGAATTTGTCAAGAGTCCGAAAGCTCCATTCATAATATTTCTTATCTCTCATAACTTTCCTTTCTGTTGGGGGTGAAGGGGGAGGTTTCCCTCCCCCGCTTTAGTATTAAGCCCATCCTAGTGGATTTTCACTTAAGTTGGGCATACCGCTGTCAATGTTGTAATTGAATGTAGATGTTTTATCATCTGCATTTGTCTCCAAGTTTGGCGGGGGAGTTGGTTCCACCCAACTCATTACATAACGGCGCTCGCTGTTCGCTGGCACCGCACCTTCGTTTACTATTTCCACTCGGTAGTTGCCTTCAACCGTCCGAGCAATAGCAAACACACCAGTTACTCTAGAGTTAAAATCAACAACATATTCCTTTGTTGATTCAAAGGTTGGGAAGTTTCTCACTACATACATGGTTGTTCCTTTCTGTTAGTGAGGCGGGATTGCCTCTTTCAACATTCAACGGCCTTGGCGCTCCAATTCAAGGCGCGGTGAACAATGTTAATCCCGTCCGCTTGGACTGTGAATGCTGAAAGAGACAAGCGGGGGTTGCCCCCCGCGAGCCTCTAAATTTGTTTACGGGATGAAGTCCGCTCCTTTAACATTCGTTTGGATTTAGCGGTCCGCTGGGGTTTATTTTATTTTACCCTGCCCCGGTTGCTGTCCTTTTTCTTTTCGTTGGCATTCAAGCTCTCGCTACCCCGAAGGGTCACCGCGCAATTTCCAAGAAAAATGGGGAGGATTTTCTTTGGGACATACCAAAGCCTCCACTCAAGGATGCTAGGGGAAGTGGGATTACGAGGTCGTTCCCTCACCTACTGATTAAATCAGTCCTGCCGTTACCGCCGTCAGGGCGGGCGAATTAGTTTAACACTTGCCAAATTCTAGCAAGTCCCCCGAAGGAGCGGAATTTTTACAAGTTCCTGAGCTTGTTTCATTCGCAGTATCACTGCCAATAAGATAAATATACACCAATGCAGTATGCATTGCAAACGAAATGCACAGCAATGTGAATTTATTTTTCTGCTAGTTGTTAAGGATTTGTTGGAAGTCGTGAACCCAGCGACTAAAGCATTGGTTCTTTATTTGGCAATCGCTTGGTGACTGAAGCTGTGCCTTTGGTATTGCCGTATTCATCCTTCAGTTCATAGAAGGTGGTTTTGCAAATCCCTCTTGGTTCCCCGAGGTCGATTTTGCAAATGACACTAAATATGGCTTCGGCTCTGGCTTTAGATTTCTTGACCATTGAGAGTTTAGATTTCTTGATCATTGAGACTCTAACTCTCGCTCCAAGTCAGCGATGGTTTCAAGTGCGTCCCTCGTCCAATCTGGAGCCGCAAGTGCGGCAGACTTGAATTGTGGATGGGCTATCAGTCGTTCCGTGTTGTTCAGTTTCGTTGTCAGACAGCCGCTGCACATCACTAATGGCAGCAGCAATAGCAGCATTTTTAGCCGACCACCTTTTCCTTGCATTGAGTTTTTTGTTCTCATTCCTGTAATCCTCCACCACCGCAAGTAGCGTTTCACATAAGTCCTTGAGTTCTGGCACCGCTCGCGCCATGGCAGTTATTGAAGTTATCAACGAAGTTATCACCACTTCTTAATAGGGCAATTTTCAGCCTTCAATCTTGCCTTATACTGCAACCAGCACCCACATTGAGTGCATCGGTTGTCTCGCATAAATTCACACGCATCGCAAATCTCCCTTCTCCGTTCAATCTCATCGGGGTCGGCATTGAGCGAATTTCCTTTCAGAAGGCTCTTTAGGTTTCGAGCGAATGCTCCACTCGCATTTTTAGCAATCTGCCCGTGAGAGGGCATTTCTGGCTTCGTATCAAGCTTCCAGCGAAGGGGCGTGATAGCCGGATTTACTGCGATGATACCGCCAGCGGAATTACTTTCGTGACTGTCCATGAATCCTTATCGTAACTGTTACTTGGGGCCATTTCGGTTTGCGCTAGATAGGTGTTGCTTATTGTTCCTCCGCTGGTGGTCGGTTCCGCAATTCCTGTGCTTTGGATTTGGGCGGTCGTAACAGGCTGGATGGATTTATTTGATACTGCGATGCCTGAGTCATAAGAGGATGTGGAAGTAATGTAGGAAAAAGCCACATAAGTCCAAATCAAAAGTGTGCCATCTGGGCTTCTTGACCTTGGATGGTCGTAAACGGTTGCCTCTTCTGTTTTATAGATTACGAGGTCCTCACTTGAAGCCGTCCCTTGGGGTCTCCGTTTTATTAGGTAATGCCCGGTTGTTCCCGGCTTTGTTCCTCCATCCATTTCCAAGGTGGCAGATTGCAGCCCTGTCGTTGTGACTGTAAAGGATGAAGGCATCAGTAAGTGTTATTGGGATAACTGCGTGAAACTAGGGGGATTTTTATGAACATTGCCTTTTCGGTATAGGGGGTAAATGTGACTGACAACTCGTTGTCCTTGCCATTAAAGGTGTTTCCGCATGGGCTCACATCCCTCTGATCGTAAGCAAGATCGCCGGTTGCAAAAGTCCCATAGAGAGGGGAGTTGCCAGCGTCAATTTTCACATCACCTTCGTAAAGCCCACATCGGTAAAACTCCTCCTCTATCTCGCGGTACTTGACCCCTCCCGTATATTTCTGGCTGCAGTTTTCAGGCTCGGTTCCTCCGGTAGCATCCTTGATAGATTTGTGAACAGTATGATGCTCCTCCCCCAAGAAGCCGGGGCTGTCCATGAATTGTGAGCGAATGCCAACCGGCAGCGCGTATTTGATGTTCTCGTCGGCAATCTTAAGCTCGCCAGCATACTTGGATGAAAGAATGTAAAAGTAATAATAGTCCGCGCATATACCAGTAACCGGATCACAGACCTCAAATGTATTGCCAGAAGTCGTGGCTCCCTGTTCCAACCCGCTAGAAGGAGGGGTGCATGGTGCAACAATAGGCCCGAACCTCAACTTGTAAACCGACTCCGCAGCAGACCCGGACGACCAAGCTGTAGCTGCCGTCAACAATGCTCTGTCCGATACCGATGTTCCCCCAAACCCAGCCCCTGCTTTTTCAACAGTTAAAGCGAAATTGTCTACCCCGGCCACAATCGTCGTTCCCTCTGAACATCCATAAACATAGGGATAAGTGCTTCCAGCTCCAGCCGCTTTTGTGGTTGTTCCGTCCCCACTTGTCTCTTGCCCAAGCCAAGTGACCTCCCCGTCCCTTGATTCAAAGTTCATGGGCAAATCTATCCTCGCCCGAACCAAAAGGTTCACGGCATTGCATAGATTATTGAAGATTCGGGCATACAGATTCGTGTTGGGCAAAGGCCCAAACCCCTGCGCGTTGTCTGGCCTTAATGTTGGAGGCAGAAACTCAAGCCATCGTTTGCGTCCATAAACCAAGGCATCGACTCGGTATTCCTCCTTGGCGTTTGCAGAAGCAACCGTCACCGGGGAACTCACATCCTCGGCAGAACTCTCTGATGCTGACCAACCAGAACCCGTATAATAAAGCCAAGGATTAGTATTGCCTGTGGCATTGTCCCTTCCCATCAGATAATAGCGTACATTCTCTGCCGCGTCCTCCGTAAAGGTAATCACATTATCATCGTTCGCCCCGCTATAGGACAGTGTGAAGTCCACGATTGTCCGATTGTCCGACTTGCTTGAACCAGCATAAGCCTTGTATGAGGTGAAGGTAGCCACACCTGTCTGCGTGTGTGGGGAGGTTGCGGAGCTTGCAATGACTGTCTCATTCCCCGACCCATCGACCCCGACCAAAGTGTAAAGGGCATTTGGGTCTGCCTCCCAAGTAAATGTATTTGTGGCCCTAGTGACCGGTTTGCTGACAACCTCCGCTTTGCCCATTTTCAAAGCTTGATAGCAAAGATTCGGAAAGGTGTAGTCGTACATCCTGTTTTCGTCCGTGCAAGAAAGTTGCAAGGTGCTCTCCTTATCTATAAAGCCGGAACTAATGGCTTGCAGAATAAATTCCATGTAGAGCATCTCATCCACTGTTGTCAGCGAATCGGCAGCATCATAGCTTGCGTTGGTGTCGTTCCAGACATGGCGCACCGCTTTTGAGAAATAAAAGCGAGGGTAACAGTTCCCATGAAAATCATTGCCCCAGTAGCCACTTGAGGATGAAGCGTCATAGGCCACATCCCCGATTTTCTGAATGCAATTGTAGTCTGTTGTAGGAGCAGAGGCGTAACTTGCAATGTGATAGAGATATTCAAGAACAGCATTTTCATCTGTTCTGCGCTTTGGAACATAGCTGCCAGTAAAGGCGGTGTACCACCCTGCGGTTGTATTAGTGACGGTTGCAGGGGATGTTTCGTTCTCTAGCCGACCCGAAAGCTTAACGATCACATCGTAATCGCTACTTGAAGCAGCAGTTGTTGGGTCAATGTAAACCGCTTCAAGCTCATAGTCGGGCTTGTAAATCTGGCATGATTCGTAATGCCTTTTGTCGCCCTCCCCCGCCGAGGCGGCATTTTCTGTCTGCACCATTGAATTGGTGTTATATCCACCGGTGCCTTGGCTCCCTAAAACATAGCGGTATCCGCTGGGGTTTTCGGGCCTCAATGCCATCTTCGACCCATAAAGGACTTGCCTGTTCACCTCCGCTCGGTGGGCGAATGAGGTCGTGCAGCCCATCCTTGACCAATCGCATGAAAGCAATCCGCATCGGTCAGTTAGGAATCCCATTATGTCGCCATAGGAATCAGATTTGTAGATGCTTGAGTCTGAAAGTTTGTAAACGGTTGTGGTTTGTTGCGTAGTCCACTCATTCGTTTGCCCTCTGAATCTGTCATCACGATTGTCCTTAATCGGGACAGAACGAATACCATTGCGAACACGCAGAAAAGCATCCCCCGAAACTGTAAAAGTCTTTACAGATGTGGCCGTGAAATAAGTCCCGGCCATTTCCCCTCCAGAATGTCCCGCGCTGGTTATAGCAGGGTAGGATGTGCCTCCATAGTAAACGAGAGATGTCCCCGAATCGCTCATTGACCATACTTGATATTCCTCCCCTTCAATCAAATCCCCGCTTGCAACCACACCAGAGGGCGGGGCAATTCCTTCAAAGACATCCAAATCGTCAGAGTATTGCCCCCGCGCAAATCTTTTAAAATGAAGGTAGCTTTTTCCTCCAATAACCTCGTACCCCACTAGGTTCTGTCTCTCTGCCATGCGAAGGTTATTGTGAATCAACCTCCGTGCAGACTCGTAAACAGGGTTTTCATTAATCTCACCGGTGTTTGTGGGAATGCCAGCCACTCCCCTAATCAAGCATCCATAGTCCAGAAGGTTGTCGCTCACCTGTTTGGGATTGCTAAAAGTATAGCCGCTTTTGTCGTAGGTGGTTGAGGTAGGGCCATTCGTGCTTCCCAGCCTCAAGCAGACATAGGCATCGTAGATGGTCGGTTTGTAGTCCAACAGCATCGCGCATTCGACATTGATAGTGACGCTGGAAGGGAGAGCAGTCACAAGCTTGAAGCGTATATCTGCCTCACTATGTGCCGAGGCGAACCACTTGAGGTGGTCAACAGTTGAGCCGCCGACTGCTGTAATCGTGAATGTGGTCAGGGAAGTTGAACCCGACAGCACCTCAATTGTCACATCCCCCGCCCCCGAACCTGTGGTCTTGGCATAGAATCCAGCATAAGTGAATTTGGCGGGAACCGTATAGGTAGTTGTGCCGCTGTAAGCGCCAGATGTAGTGACCGCAAGATAAGTCCCGGCGGTTTCACCCCCGCTGAGTTCAAAAGTCGGGTAGACGGCCGATATGGAGCCAGCAGATACTTCTCCGTAAGCCGGGGCAAGGCAGTATTGCCTAGTCATGAAGTCTTGAAACTGGAAACCTTTGGTGATCCTGTTCATGTCGGCCTCCTCCCGCTCTGTTTCGTTGGCGCGATATTCCATCGCAAACCAATTCATCACCTCATTGAGCTGCTGCCCTTTGTAGCGGCGAAGATAGGCGTTGTCCTCATACGGCCCTTCAAGGTAATCCGTCAGAGGCAGACTTTCCGTAGTCCCATCCCACTTGATTATTTTGTATGCGGAGAATCCCTCGAAGTAGAACATTACTCCATCCGGCTGACAGGTGTCGTAAGTCTTGTCGCTGCCTCCGACTAGGTTGGTAAAGATTAAATCAAAGTTTGGAGTGTAGCCATCATCACAAATTGGATCGGAGGAATCCAGAGTGGGAGAAGGGAGAAACCCTCCGTAGTTTTGAAGAAAGAATCCGCTGCTTGGGTAATTGATTAACCCATGCTCCTGTGAAGCTTTTATGGCATTGCTCGCTGAATAATCAGATAAGTCGCTGGGTACCGCTCCGCGCTGATATTTTGAAAGCTCCCAATATTCGGCAATGTTGCCGGGGGCATGGATTGACGGGGAACTTAAAAAAAGAGGCACCCCTGTTGGGGCCGAGGCTAATGTTGTCCCCGCTGGATCAAATTCGCCGCTGGCATTTATTCTCCCCTCCTCATCATCGACAGTAGGTGACAAGCCATAGATAAAAGCGCCGAGAGGATTAGCCACATTTATGCCTTCTGGCATACCCGCCGATGTTGTGGGCCAAGTAATTCCCGCCGACTCCTTAATATGCGAGTAGACCTTCCACCACTCATCTTCCGCTGCATAATTGAAGCCATTTGGATTGCGTATGCCTCTGACCAAGGAATGGGCATACCAAAGAAGTCTCCATGTGGGGTCGGCAACCCCGTTTTTTAGCCGGTCATTAAACGCTAAAGCTAGGCGATTGTAGTCTTGTGAGAAAACTCCATCATCAACATCGACAGTCGTTGCCGTTGTGTAATCTACAGCCATCGGCAGACAACGGTTTGCCCTCCCCCGCCCCCGCCTGTTCCAGCCCTAGCCCTTATTGAAGTGCCGCGCGTAGTTACATTCGCCCCTGTGCGCGGGGTAATCTTTCGAACTGCCTTTTGCAATTCCCTTATGGCTCTTGATTTTCTGCCTGTTCCTGTTTGCGGTGTGAAGTTATGAATCATTTTTCGTCATACAGAGCAGTCGAGTAGTCAGTTGTTTCCCACCATTCACGGGTGATTTGCCATTTCCCGTTTCCAAGCTGCTGAACATCTGGGGTGCGATACAACCATTTGTAAGTTGAAAAAGGCGAGCCGCTAAGTAAACCAATCAAAGGGAGAGTGAAGGCGACCGTGCTGGTGGGCGGGTCAATGGGTCGAGTGCTTGCCGTCATCATCGCAGTCAAATCAGATGTAGCCCAAATCTTGTTTACATCAACATAGTAGGGAGCAAGAAGCTGCGCTCCGCTCGCGGAAGTGTATTGGGTTGTGACGGTGTTACGCAACACATACTGACTGACGGTGAATGCCTCCACTCCCTTGAACATTTCCTGACAAATAAGACCCAAAGCGGTTCTGCTTGCCGTAGTCAATTCGCTGTAAGGAGCGGAACTTGAATCAAAGTAATCAGCTATATCAAATTCTTTCTCCCAATAATCTGCAATTCCATTGCCATCCTTATCTTTTCCTGACTTGTAATCATCAACCGCCGCTTGAACCCTTGACGGGAAACCATCTCTCTGTGCGGCTGTGCTTATGTCAGCAATAATTGCCGTCATTACTGGGCTTTCCAAGATATTCTTTTCCAGATCGTTCCCATCCAGAAACCACAAACTGCTTTCTTGGTAAAGGTCACCGCTAGTGCTTCCGTCTGATGGCACCAGACCTCCAGAGGTCAGTCGGGTAGCAATGCTTGAGGAAACCCAAGTCGCGCTAAAAGTCCCAAGCCTTCCTCCTTCATCCCTTTCTAGGTTAGTGGAAATTGCACCATCTCTCCCAGCCCCCCCCGGTAATATTCCCGACGCGCCACTAAAATAAGTCCCGTGATAGTCGGCCTCCCCTGAGCCCCCATTTGAAAAGGCGACCAACGAATCAATCGGGCCGCGCCAGCGTCTTGTAACGGTATATCCCCCATCCCGGTTCCAAGTTGTGATCGGTTGGATTTCGCGAACGACCTGCGAATCCGTGTAACTCGTTGTTGAGCTTGATGGAAAGGTAAATCCTATAAAAGTGCTGTTTCCCATTATGATTCCCTAACTTCCTCTTTAAGACCTGTGGTGTTGCTTTTAATCAACTCAAGTTGCCTTAAGCTTTTCTTCATGGTTTGAATTTGGCTGTCTCCCCCTGTCTTGAATAATCCAATCCTTGCCAAGCTATCGCTGAAAACCTTCATAGCTGGAACCTGTTGAGCTTCATCGGGAACAACGGCTGCTCCCAAAAGCCCAGACATAATCGCCTCCAATTTCTTTTCGTTCCGCTCAAGCGTTCTACTCCAAAGTGTGGGATTAAGCTTGTCTTTAGCCGCTTTCCATCCAGCTTGTTCGTGATCCTCTAATTCCCCGCCTCTTTCATGCCACAATCTTCTTTGCTCCTTCCTTGCTTGAGCATCTGTCGGCATTTTCTGGACAGACCCCATTCCAAGTCGTGAAGGAAAAAAAACCTCTTTCCATCCAATATCCTGAATGGTTTGAATGGTGGCAGCCAGCTTTACCCCGAACTTGGCCATTTGTTCGGCCAAAAATGTAAAAATAGGAATCAATTTGTTTTTTAATTGAGCGGTAACGATTTTCAATTTATCCCCGGCTTGAGTAAGCCTCTCATTTAAGTTTTCGTCTATGATTAGCCCTAATGCGTTAATCGCCTCACCTACCTCCTTGGGATTTCTTTTTAACCCTTTGGCAAATTGCTCTGTCTGAAATTGTTCAACTGATTTCCCGGCGCTTAACGCCCCGCTGCGAATAGACTCCGCTTCGCCTAAAGCATCCATGGTTCCCTTGATTGCAGCTGCCGAGGCAGCCGCCGCTATTCCGGCCAATCCCGCAGCACCAGCCTTTAAGGTTCCCCCCAGCTTGGCAGTTTTCAACCCCATTGTGCGAGCTTGAGACCGTGAATGGGACACAAGTAGCCTTTGCCTTTCTTCTTGCGTCAACGCTTCCTTGGAGAGCTTTTTGGCTATCTGCAAGCGTTCTTCTTCCTCCCGTTTAAGCTTCTTTTCTATTTCATGCAAGGTTCCCGCATTTTTTACGGTATCCATGTATTCGTCCTTTAGAAGCTTCTGGAGCTTGACTATATTTTTCTTATTTCCGATGGCATTCTTATCCAATTCATTAACCTTGTTGGCTTTCTTTATGATTGAATCGATTGCCTTATCGTAGTCGGCAGTATCCCCCGTAAAGACAAATTTAATTTCGTTCGCCATTCTTTGCTTGCCTCCTTTCGTGATTCTTTCGGGCTATGTCCCCAGCGTAACAGTCGGCATCCGAAACAAAACCGCAAGCCCCTTCTCCTTCACCCAACGCCGCAATATCAAACACCGCTTCCCCGAAAGATGTATTCATGGTATCCTCGCTGGTTTTGTGCAACTTGCTCATCAGCACGATCTTCATGTAGTGAAGATTATTCATGCTTGTCGGCTTTGCACCATCAACGACATTGAAAAAAAGGCTCGGTTGTTGCATTGCTTGAGTGAGATATTGGATGAACACTAGAATAGCTTTGCCTTTGTTGCGAAATTTGCCGAACCACCTTAAAAAGCGCACCTCGCTCTTAAAGGATAGATCGCTCAATCCTCGTGTAAGCCCTCTCCAATCCCTTTTGCATACCCAAATCGCAAAGCATAAATCCCCGAACTGCGGTTGCCTTTCCCCTGTCAGGAAGGGGCTTCCATATCGGGTAAGCACCATCACATGACCAAGAGATAAAGGCCTCAGCCGCTGTCCGAGGACTCGCGCTTGGTGAGGTATGACTGCTTTTAGATAATCGCTCTCAAGGGACACATTTAGATGGTCTTGAGCGCCACAGCGTCAGTTGTAGTTCCCGCTGGATCAGCATATCTGCTGCAAGGCAGTGACATTCTCATTAAATCGGTATTGCTTCCCGAAATAACCCCGCCGCCGATGTAATTCCAAGCTCCGACTATTTCTGCAGGAAGGGTCGCACCATCCTCCGCATCTTGGGCTATCGTTACAATCGCCCCCGGTGAAGGCAAAAGAAACTCAGCCGCAGCATTCGCCTCTGAAGCAGCGTAAAAGATAATCTCGAATGTGGCGGTTCTTCTATGGTTGTAAAGATTGTAACCAAAGACATTCCCTCGTTGGTCACGCGCTTCAGATGTATCCACTTCATCGGTGAGGTTAATGCTTTGCATATAGTTCTCACCTGTTGTCACGGTGCCATAAGCCACGGTGCCGTCCACGCCATAAACGGTGGCGTTGCCTACTATGGTTTGATTAGCCATTTCTATTCATCTCCTTAAGTTATGTTTACATTCAATTTGCTTCTCACAAAGCCATTCACTTTATATCGCACCAAGCTTCCCGCTGGTTCCTCCGCGCCCATCCTTGTGATACTGACCGACCTTGAACTATTTGTGCCGGTAAGGGTGCCAGTTGGAATTTGGTAATTGTCAAGCAACACAAACACCGATTCAGCAACTGCCTCACAAGTGTAAAATGTTCCCGAAACTGGTCGGTTGACTGCTGGGTTTTCAATGCAATCCACTTCCCAGTTAAAATCCACCACGGTCTTTTCCAGAACGCGAACCATGCTCGGAGGGCGAAGCACGATTGCCATGACCCTGACTCGGTTAAGCATTTCCTCCATTTTCGACTGAACATCATCATCCTCCTTAACCAAGCCGGGGGTATAGGCTGCTCCCGTGTTGAAAGGCGATTGTCCATTGAGGCGGGTGTGAATTGCCCCCTGTATGTCTGTCAGGTAAACAGCCATCAGATTTCAGTATATTTGTTCTGTGCTGTTCCATCGACAATCTCCTTGCCTGTTGCAATCGGCAACTGCTGGTCATACCCGTATCCACCCCGATCATCAAAAAAGGACTCGGTTGCCTCGGTGGTCGGCTTTGGTATCCCGAACCGGCAATCGCTCACTTTATCCATGAAAGCCATTGCTGAATTATATGCTGCAATGCGAACATCGCTAACATCCGTCACGGCACCACCCACTCGCTTCATCAACTCAACAATGATTATGTCGAGTGCCGGGGAATGCAGAACAGAGGGAAGTGTGCTTGCAGTCGAGTCGATACCGTTGCGGGGGCATCCCTTTATGTACCCCCTTACCAGTTCAATCACATCGGAAACGACAGCAGTAAGCACATCAGAGGCCGTTTGACCTGACGCCAGACCTATTGAGTTGTACTTTGCCAACTCCGTGTCTGTCATACGGGTCTGAACATCTGCCTCTGCTATCGTCGACCAAGCCATCTAGCTGTTTGCGTTTTCCGCTTTCTTGATGCCGTGTCGAAGGAATAGGGCAAGCAGGGATGTGATAACCACATTCGCCGCCGCTCCCATTTCAAGCTCCCCGGTGAAGTAGCCAGCTATTCCACCGATTGCACCCACTATCGCCGTCCATGTCGTTTTTGACTTAAGCATTTTACTTTTTCTTTTTGTTTTCCATTAACTGTTTCAGTTTGACCCCGATATAAAGCAATGAGAGCAGACTGATTCCCACCTTCAAAAAGTTATCCATGACGACCAGCCAGCTACCGAGGCCAGTCGCACTTGCAATGACAACTTTAATGTCATCAAAATTCATTCAGTTGCTTTGCCTTCATATTCAACATCGAAAAAAGGCGTATCTATTTCCAAGTTCCCCGGCAACGATTTGCATCCTGCCCCCACCAAAATTGCAAAGGCGCTCAATACCACAACAATCATCCATCGTTTCATTTCTTGACTACCTCCACCTTCATAGGGTCTTTTTCATTCCCCTTGGGCAAATAGCACTCCCCTCCGTTGTCGGGAAGTTTTTTCTCCACCGTGAGGCATTTAAGTTGTTCGTTAGGCACAATCATCTTCGTCTGTCTGTCTGTCATGAAGAAGGTTGTGCTTGTGAGGCCAAGCCGAATAACTCGCGCCTGTCTCCCGCTAATGTAAAGAATCTCATCATTCTCAAAATCGCTCCCCCAATAAATGATAAGCCCCTGCGCGAAATTGAATAAAACATCCTTAAACAACAAAGCGACGAATGCCGCCATAAGCAACCAGCCATAGTGCCCGATAGCTCCTGTGGCGATTCGTTCAATTGTTGCTTGGTCAAGGACATTCGTCATTCAGACTCTTTTAGCTCCTTCAATCCCAATTCCTTTAGGGCCAATTCCTTTAGATGCGCTTCGTCAAAAGGCAAATCGACCTTAAGGGGCAGAGTAAGCATTTGAGCCACCCCCTCCTTGGAGTAGCCCTTGATTGTGTAGTGGAGAGTGAACATTTCTGCTCTCTCCAAAGTTACCTGCAACTTGGAGATATTAAGCGACTTGGCAGATTTAACTGTCTTGATCTCAAGCATCAGGTCTATTCATCATTTCGCTTTTTTGTCGGTCGGCGGCTCGGGGTCTGCCTTCTCAAGATTCAATTGAGTCAATGCGAGGGTTTCAATATATTCCTCGTCTGAACCAGCCGCATCGGGTGTCCAATCGCGCCATTTCGGGCCGCGTACTTGCAGCAACTCGGAATGAATCAAACCGGACGCGACAACAGGGTTGCCGTTCTCGTCGGTCAGATTTCTCTCCGAAAAGCATTCGAGCGAGTATTGCATTCCAAACATCTCTGCCGAATTGAGTTTGATGTTGACGAAGCTGGCGTTTAACGCCTCGGTCGGTTTTGTTCTTACTGTAATCATCGTTCCAAATTATTCTGCCGTGTCTTTCCACGCTACCTTATCAACGACCGTTTCAGCGCGGACAACAACCGTTTCACTTGATTCCTCAACCGCTGCAATAGCTGGCGTAATTTCATACTCTTCTGTCTCATCGATCGTGGTTGTCCCAATCTCCTCGCCGTCCTCATTGAAAAGCGGAACCTCCTTGGTCACCGGGACTTGCTTGGTGACGGTTTCCTTGACCTCCCGCTGCACCATCTTGCCATCGACTTCGACAATCTCGGTTCTCGAAACATCCTCCTCAACCTCGACCATCTTCTGGCGCGTTCCCATCACGGCATCAGCGGCTTCAACGGCGGGCGTGGTGATTGTCTCGGTGATTTCCTCCAGATTGCAACCGGCGGCAATCCACTCGTTCCACTCTTCCAATGTCTGAAACTGGATGTTGCGCCCGTAGACTTGATACAAGATGTTATTCAGCCACTTGAACTCGTTCGCATCGCAATGCGCTTGCAGTTCGTCGCCTTCCAGAATCGGAGTGTTGGCGTCATAGCCATACGAGTCGCTGCCGTGCGTGATTGTCACCAACACACGCTGCATCGTGTCATCGACTGGAATTGTTTTCTTAATCTCCATAATCAAATCCTCCTAGCGCAATACAACGGTGTTAATATTGTGATACAACCCCGATAGCGTTGCGCCCGTTTCTGTAACCTGTTGGTAGATGTCTCCGTTTGTATCACAATTTATCCGTCCGCTCGACTGGAGATAAATGTTGTCAACTTGAGGACAACACACCAATTGATATGGGTATGTAGATGTCGGCCCAAAACGAATGCCTTGGCCACTCGCAATTGAAGAGTTCTTCACCTCAACAAGTGAGTGAATCGCTTTCGCGCCTTTCGGAATCTTTCCGTTTGAAAGTGCCTCTAGGTTTAGAATTTTATCGTCGGCGGCAGCGGGTGTAACATTCGTTTGGATTTCAACGAATTTCTCCAAGTTGATAACCTCGCCCTGCGGTCGCGAATAGTTTCCTTCGCCAATCGCCGACCCGAATACCAGCATCGGTTGGGAGTAATAAACGGTGTTTGCCGTGTCTCGCATCAATTCCACGCAAAAGCGAGTCACCGTTGCTGACATTGTATCTGTGACCTCAAGCCACTCCCATCCACCACCTCCTGTGTGATAACCCGAGGCTTCTCGTGACCCGTTTTCATTGATACACACCTTTGCCGTGCTTGCATTGCTGGCTTTAACCCAACACCCAAATGTCACGGTGCGCCCTTCAAATCTTGAAGTCCATTCAGCAACCCTGTCCAAAACATGGTTTGGTTGTTGCACATAATGAGCCGCCGTTCCCTCGGCCTTGAGCGCATAGAAGCTGCCATCGTGCGTAAGTGTGCCACCATCGTTATACTGCCGGTACAGGTCGGCTCCCGAATCTTTAGCCCACCCGTCCATCGCAAGATTATTAGCCGCCACGCACCCCGGCGTGACTTCTGTCAGTTTGAAGTTTTTGAATTTAACATGTCCCGCACTTGAAAAATCTGTTGCATCGTATAGACCAACAAAACCGGATGTGGTTGTCGAGTCGGCTTCGACGACTAATGTGTGCGTGACAAAGCTGGCGGTTGTTGTGATTTCGGGAGAATAGCTATCCACCGACCCTGCTCTCGCCCATAGTTGAAAAGTAGAAGTTACCGAGGCGTCTGAACCCGCTATATCGACCGTTAATTTGTAAAGTTTGCCGCCGGTATAATCGACAGAAGTAATCGCTGCGGTGTTTGCTGTGCCGGTTGCCGTGTAAGTGTAGTGGTCAGTATCAAACGCCAGCGTCATCCGTGTTTGTGTCGCCCAATCACCCGTGTCATCGCTCGCGCAATCGTCCTCCTCGATTGTCGCAATGTTCTCCAGCGTCGAGTTTGACCAACAATCGAATCCGCTGTTGGTGAGGAGGTTCTCCTTGAGGACGCCGCCAACCTCGTAGACGCCGCCGGTTGATGGGATGGCGATACCGTCAGCCGTTTCGCCTTTCAGCATCAAAGCGTTGGAACCTTGCGCGTAAATAATAGCTTCGCCAGCATCCCAAGTGATTCCCGCAGCGTTAGAAGTCTCGCCCCAAGTTCCAGTTCCATTAGCGTTAAATTTCCAACTGCCTCCAATATCAACTTGGCCCGCGCTGTCGATGGTCATACGAGCGGTCAACCCACTTGTGCCACTTGCTGATGTTAGAAAACGCATCTCGCCAACATCGTTGCCGCCCCACCGATACGCATTAATCGCAGAAATAATCTCGCCGCTGTTAGCAAACTGCACTTGCGCGGTGTCGTTGTCGCCGGTTCTCCCGCCTTGCAGCTTTAACACCGCCGCGTGACCCGTTTGGTCATTGTGAATATGCACCTGCGTGCTTGCAGAAGCGTCATTCCCGTAGACTTGAAGCGGAGAATCTGGTGCAGTTCCCGCCGCCAGACCGATGCCAACTCGCGGAACCGTGCCGCCGACAGATAGCTTGTTCGTGTTGACCGCTTCAATCTTCGTGACTTGCGTGACGCCACTAGATGCCGTGCCGTCTGCCGCACCAGCGCGGTCTTGAACGGTCAACGATTGGGTCGGGTTGGCGAAAGCTAGGTCGTAGTCAGCGACAACGCCAGCGCGGAAAAGCTCGTTGGAGACACTTGCGGCGTTGAGTTGAATTGTTGCTCCTGCATCGGAGGAGTTGATGTAGATGTAGTTTAATACTGACTTCGGCGCGACAAAATCTATGACATTCGTCGATGAAGCAGTAAGTGTTGCCAAGTCAACATAACTGCCAGTCGAAACTCGCACCTTGAAATCGCCGCCAGTAATTGCACCCGTGCGGATTATTATTCGGTAACGCTTGCCAGCTACTATTGTTCCGGTCGGATACCATAGTCCGCTTGTGCCGCTTGATGCTGAAGTAAATTGCAGAACATTACTTGCAACGCTTATGTCGGTAATGTTGCCGTCTGTGTTCCAAGTGTAGTTAGTGTTGAATGTGGCTCGGTCTGTCGCATCGTTGCCGCTGTCCGCTTGGGCGGTTCCCCAATTCTTGTCAACAGCACCAGTAATCATATTGGTCGCAGCCCCAACCCATTGGTCGGCAAAATTGACGGTCGCATTCTCGTAGGCAGTCGTGACCTCCGTTGCGGTCAGCGTCTTGTTCCATAGGCGGGCGCGGTAGATTGTGCCGTCGAAAGCCGTGTTGGGAAACATCGCATCTGTGCAATCGTCAACATCTGGAACTCTGCCTAATGTTACCGTGCTAACTTGATTACCGTTGTCATATAGCGTTGCCGCCGTGCCATCGACGGTCATTACGAGGTGATGAACTTTTAAGTCGTCCAGCACCAGAACAGAGAAATCGCGATAATCCGTGTCATAAAAAGCCAGCTTGCCCGTTGAGCCGTGTATCCCAAACCAAAGACGACCGCCGGTGTAAAAGTCAATAATGCCTTGCTCGTATCCGACTGCATCGACTTGAATGATAAACTCGTAGCTGAACTTCGTCCCCAAGTCGGGCGGCGATGCAATGTCGATGCTGCCCGTGTCGAAGTGCAGTCCTTGGCCGTCTGTGGCATTTACCAACTCGCGAATGATCTCGCCGCCGCTGGTGGTTTTAGGTGTTACAAGTGTTGCGCTCATTGTTTCTCATACTCCATAATCTGGAGCTTGTAACTGGAGGCAGCCCCGACCTTCATTGCTTTAACTACTCCGTCAACCTTCAAAAAGCCGCCGTCGCCGCCTTGATCTGTTGTGGGTGCTGCAAGAGTATAGTGTGAATTGGCGGCAGTTGGGGCGGTTGAATCTTCACGATAAAAAACATCCACCGTGCCAACATTCTGAAAAGTGATTGAGGTGCGATTGCCATTGGCTGCGATAGCCACATCTGCTGAACCGCTGACCCTTTGCGTTGCTGCGCCCGTTGCCGCTACATTGTTTGCCCAAAGTGGATTTGCCATTTTCTTGTTCTCCTACTAAAAATTCTTTTAAAGATGGAGGGAAGGGGCATGAGCACCCCTCCCCCCCGTTTGTTGTTGATGTCAGCTTACGAGGTTGTAATTCGCTTAATGCTGATTGATGAGGTGACTTTCACATCACGGCTCCAATCAACAGCATAAATGTCTGATCTACTGCTTTCGTCACGGTACTCACGCACCGCCGTTACACCACCACGCCCACCAGCAAAGGTTTTCAATGCCGAAGGATCGTAGATGGTCGGGCTTGCACTACGCACAAAGATGTAAACATCATCGCCATTCACGAATGATTGGCTGCGTGTTTTACCTTCCTTGGTCGTGTCATACGCCATGGTTGACAAACGAATGTCCACCGATGGATTGATAAGCATTGCAGATGCTTGCCCTTGGTTTAACCCAATAAGCGCTGCACCCGGTTGCTTGTCTACCACCTTGGCATTGTTGCGGAAACGCCTCCAAGCCGTCATGCCCATTAGAACGGCATTTGGCAACTGTCCGGTGTCTTTTGCAATCTGCTCGATCAAATAATCAAGCTGCACAACTGGGTCAGTTGTTGCGGCGCTCCATACCCCCATGACAGAACCCGAACCACCTATGTCGGCAGTCGTGTCTGCGTCTACCGCAGCGTTTACCGTGGTGATGACATGACGCTCATGCGAAAGCACGCTGCTCTGCACAAGGGTCTTGACCTTCGCCTGTTCCAAATCCAATGGATTCAGAGTCCCGGCTGCATCACGCTCGGAATCATCAATCGTGATTTCCAAGGCTTGAGGCAGACAGTTGTAGGTTGGCTCACTCACATCCATAAAGATGCGTCTTGCTGGCCCACCTACCCCGCGAGAGGTGTCGTGTATCTGGAAGGCATTCTTATCATCGTATGCCTTGTATTGCCCGATAGTCGCTGGCACCTGTACTTGAGGTGCAAGGAAATCGGCTGTCGCTGATTGTAAGTCGTTCAGAACTCCTGACGCATAATTGGTAAGGGTCGGATTGACTGATGCTTCTGCTCTTAGTCCCATAATATTTTAGTCTCCTAATTGTTAGATGTTGCTGGATCAACCGGTTATGCGTCAGCGAGTGTGTCAATGCACAAAGCTGCCTCAACCAATTCAGTTGCAGTTCCTGCTTCCATAGCCACCCCGCATACATTGTTAGCGCCAGTGTGCGCTTTCCATGTTCCATCGGTGTGTACCATTAGGAGTCCGCCAAGGGCTACCGTGCCGCTCAGTTTCACCTTTACCGTCCCGCTTGCTCCTGCCATAGAGGCAACCGTGCTTTTTCCTGCGGTGGTTTCTCCATCGAGAATCACACCGAAGTTTCCGTTATGTGCTGTTGAAATTGCGGCTTCCCCTGCAACTATCTTGACGGCATACCCCTCTTTACCAGTTTGGTCTGCTGCCGGTGTTAGTGCGAAAATCGCCGCATCTCTTGTTAATGCTCCTGCCATAATATTTTAGTCTCCTTGGTTTTAGTTAAACAGTTGCGGTCTTTCGTAACGAGCAGCGGCCCATGCGTCCTCGAAGTTCATGCCGTTCTTGGCCTGAATCTCCTTTGTGGCGCGTACCTGTGCCTCATGACTCGTTTCGACTGATCCACCCTCATCGCGTTTGGCTTGCACCACACGCTGAAAGGCGGGGTTCACGGGTAGTGCTTCCAATGCCATAATCGCGGAAGGATCGGTTTGCAAAATGGATACCCACTTTGCTTTCACCTTCTCGTCCTTTGGCGGGATGCGCCCGTCCTCTGTGGCTTTGTCGACGGCAGATTGAGCAGCAACTTCTTGCTCCTTTTTCTTGTCCTCCTCCAATGCCTTGATTTTGGCCTTGAGTGTTTCGTTTTCCTTCTTCACTTCGGCCAGCTTTTCTTGAGCAGATATTTCATCCTTTTTCTTGGGATCGCCTTCACTCAAGACTTCTTCCTTTTTCTCTTTTTCTATTATTTCTGCCATGTTACTGTCAGTTTTCTGATAATCACCTTCCGAGGCGACTATCGGTGTTATGTCCTTGAACGCTGGCCGATTTACAAGACCTCCCGCATTCAAAGTCGTGCCTTCAATCTCACCCTTCGAATTGAGTGTGAAAGTTGGCGAGAACTTTCTAAAATTCCTTCCCTGTAAAGCTTCCTCCCCTGCTTTTGACCATTCCACCTTGGCGCGAACTCCCCCTGTCTCTGGGTTCTCCCCGGCCCAATAAAACCCAGTCACCCATCCGCTTGCCTGTCCATCGTCATGGTTAAAGTCAATAAACACCTGTTCCTTGTCCCCCGCTGTTATATTGTCGAACGACTGTTGCAACTGCTCGGCAGTCTTGGCACTTACATCAACGGTTAATTCAGCCGGTTTACCATTCTTCGTCGCCGTGATGTTATGAGTGCCGGGAGGGAGGTATTGAATATCCTCTGGCAATTCGTCCCCGGTGATGATCGAGCTTATTGCGTGAACTATGTCCTGTGTCTCATAGCCCTTGGCCTTGTACTGACTGTTGCATACCGCGAGCCGTTGGCCTGTATCTGGAAATTCCTCTTTCATTGTTTCGTTTGCCATGCAGCTTGTAATAAAATCCTCTTTCGGTTCACCGTCTGGAGTTGGCAGGGGCATTAAGCGGCTTTCCTTTCCCCAATCGTTTCAATCCAATAAAGCACACCTTCGTTAAAGACATCCGTGATTTCCTTCTCTGTCGGGATGCTGTTAGGCCAAGGCTTTTGCGTGACCGACTTCCTCAACAAATAGTACGGGGTAAATCCCGATTCTTTCTCCATTGTCGGGGTTTCTCTTTCAGGCACCTTCAGTCCCAGCGGCTTGTATTCTCTCTTGGGCCTCTCGGTCTTGGGCAGTTTGCGTTTTGCCTCCTTCTTGGCATTGAACTTCTGGCGCGGAACATTCCCGCTTGGGGTGTCCGGTTTAACCAAAAGCAGATTGCCCTTTTTGCTCTTGATAACAAAGAGGTCAGGGAAACGCCCCGCCTTTCGTGCATAAGCCTCTGGCGCAATCGGGATGGTTAGATATTTCGCCCTTTTGGCGGTTATCGTTCCACCTTTGACCTTGTGCGGGAGGATGTCGCTATTGATTGCCACCACCACCTTGCCTGTTCCCTCCGATTTGGGTGCTTGCACGCTGCCGCCAATCCTTCGATTCCAGAAGTGAGTCCTTCTGCCGGGAGCCAATTTGTTAGGCTCCTTCGCATCCTTTTCCCGATAGAACTTTTTGAGGTAGTTCGTTACACCCCTTGCCCCGACCTTGAGCACAGCATCAAGCTCCTTGCTGGAGAACTTCATGCGGTCAATGCCGGAGGGCAATTCTACCTTGGCTGCAATCATATCGGTGCCTCCTCAAGCTTGGCATCGGGCGAGGCTTCAAAACGCTTCACGGCTCCGTTAACCATTGCCGCCCCCATGTTGCGTTCCATTGCCTCCTGTAAGGTCTTTGTGTCCATCTTATCGAATAGCTCTGGCATCGTGTTCGCCGCCTTTGCTACCGCTCTCTCAAAATCCTCATCTGAAACGCTTTCATCCATCGCCTTATTCACCAACTGAACAAACGCTGGCTTGATGGGGGCAAGCCAATCAGAGCTTACGCCTGTAATGTCCTCAATTACATTGTTGAGCAACTTATCCCTCGGCCCCGGCTCTGCCCTCTCTGCAGCTTCAACCGTTCCCTCCTTGCTGAACATCGGCCCTTGCATTGGCAAAGGTTCCGGTGGTGTGATAATCTCCTCCCCGGCTTGTGGAATGGGAACATCATGACGATCATAGAACCATTCGCGTGGCATATCCACTCCGCTACCCAAAAGGATTTGGTCGCGTTGTGCTTCAAGCACAGGATCACTCGGCCCTGCAAGGTCGGGAACCAGTTCAGGCATTTCGTCA
>VTLG01014604.1_pt1 | contig 37207 bp, 55 predicted proteins | sample 4694571 | NCBI WGS metagenome assembly VTLG01 (sample SAMN12604809, study PRJNA352737) | marine metagenome | biome: ENVO:00000447; feature: ENVO:00000209|ENVO:00000569|ENVO:01000036; material: ENVO:00002151; isolation source: viral sequences binned using virsorter ...
ATACAGAGGCCGATGCTCAAGCTCACATATCAACTTATGGTGGGTTTGTCGCCGCTACCCCCAGTGGAACTGTGCCTTTCTGGATTGCTGATACAGCAACGAAAACGCTGACACATGATAGTGCTGCTGAGCAAGCAGACGTAGCTAATCAGAAAGCACGAAAGATTCAGAGTAGCCGCCTTGCTGCCTACCAAGCAGAAGCAGACCCGTTATTCTTTGAAGAGCAGAGAGGCGAGGTTCCCGAAGGTACTCACGCTGCTAAAGTAACCGAAATCAAAACGAGGTTTCCGAAATGACTTCGACAATTAAAGCAGACGTTGTCACAGCGCAGACAACAAACGGAAACGTCACGGTACAGGGCAACGGTACTGGAAAGGTGCGGCTAGGCGACGGCAATTTAATATTCCCAGATGCTGATGCAGCGGCAGGGCAGATATTAACAACGGATGGTTCTGCTAACCTTGCGTTTGCAGCAACGCCCGGAACTTCTGGTAATGTACTTACTAGCAATGGATCAGCTTGGACTTCAGCGGCTGCTGCTGGAGGTGGATCTTGGAATATCATTGGGACCGCTGAAGCAAGTGATTCTGCGAGTTTGACCATAACAGGATTAGACTCAACGTATGATATGTATGCTATAGGCATCTCAAACTTACACCCCGCCTCTACTGCCATTCCTTGGATACGTTTTGGAGACGCAAGCGGGATAGACTCTGGGGCAAGTGATTACAGTTGGTGGGTAGGTTCGTGGAACGCTACGGCGGAAGTTCGCAGTGATACTAATGATAGTGAAATTGAGATTTTTCACCAAGACGGTGTAGGTGCGGCCACGGGTGCGGGTTATTCGGCGATGCTTTGGTTAGGGCAATCCGCTGATACTACTATTCTGAACCAAATTTCTGGAACTTTTAGCGGTGAAAATAACGGTTACGCACGATACACGGGTTTGTGTGGTGGGTCGAGGCGGCAAGAAGCAGGAGGTCCAATTGTTTTGGATCGTATACAATTACTGATGGCAACTGGGAACATTACAGCAGGACGCATGACAGTTTGGGGGATTGCACATGCCTAGATATCACAACATAAATGGAGAAAATGTTCAATTTACTCCTGAAGAAGAAGCTGCCCGTGATGTAGAGGAACAGGCTTGGATAGCTGAAGCACCAGCCAGAGCATTAGCAAAAGTTCAAGAGGATCGTCGTGCAGCTTACGAAGCAGAAGCTGATCCACTCTTTTTTGAAGAACAAGCTGGTGAGGTGGTTGACGGCACTTGGGCTGCAAAACGTGCTGAAATCAAAGTTAGATATCCAAAGGATTAAGATATGACTCTATTTAGAAAAACTATCCTATTCCTATTCTCCTTAACAGCAGTAAGTATTGCTTTCAATACTTCTATCATGGCTGGTTCCGCAGGTAAGCCTAAACAGCCCGGAGGTGTCGCTCCTATTTACTGCATAGAATCTACGGAAGAATTGGAGAGGCAGGTAGCGCAGAAGGGTTTAAAATTCTTGTTCAGCGGCATAACCAGAAACGGCATACCTCTCTGGTTCTATAGTAACGACACCAGTTTCACCGTATTCTACCGCACCCCGGATAGAGACTACTGCACAACTCCGAATTACTACGGTGACATCATAGACATGAACGAGCCAGAAGGCAACGACACATGACCGTAGAATCTGCAACTTACGTAAGTCAGCTAAACCCTGCATATCCTGCTGCTAGCGACAACATTTCTGAGGGTGATGATCATATAAGATTGGTTAAGACAGTCTTACAGGCTCAGTTTCCTAACTTAGCCACCACAGCTGTTTCTCAGAGTAGTACTCAGATGAACAAGCTAGGTTTTGAGACAGGTACCGTTGTTATGTGGGCTTCTGGAACAACGCCTACAACTCAGACAATTAGCGGTATAAACGATTGGCTCTTATGCGACGGCTCTGACTACGACCCCTCTGGTACTTACGTAGCGCTCTATGGAGTTATAGGTACTGTCTTTGGAACCTCTGGAGCTAATTTTAAAGTGCCTGATTTCAGAGCGCACCTCCCTGTAGGAGTTGGAGGTACATATGTTCTGGGTACTGCAACTACCAAGGCTATAGGAACAGAGTCTGCAACTATAAGTTTACAGCCAATAAACTTTCTTATTAAAACGTGAGTTATCCAACACCAATGGAAGACTACTATTCTAAGTGCAACAACCCTAACTGCACTTGCGATCCTTGTAGGTGTACTACTGAAAACCCTTGTAACTGTTGCTTAAGGAGTAACGAAGATGAAATATGACACCAGTACGTTCCACGACGCAAAAGACATTAAAGATGTAGGAGATCGTAAACTACCTCGCGGCGGGGGCGGCACCTACACTCTCGGTGAAGTTAAAGAAGGTGGTAACGGAAATCGCTACTACAAAGGAACGATCTACGGATCGAAGGGTCAGAAAAAAGTGTAATGGACATTAAAGAAAAGGCCAACCAAGCATCTTTAATTCTGGATAATCCTATAATGAAAGATATGTGGGAGAAGTTAGAAAAAGATCACGTAGAAAACTGGCTTAATTCTGAATTACACGGCGACCGAGAATCTTTCTGGCACAAGATCAATGCTTTGCGCTCCGTAAAGGAATATCTCGAATCATTGGTATACGCAGATAAGATTGAAAACCCAAGCCCTAGAAAGGGAGAGTAATTACCATGAGCGACGGTCAGACCAATCCGCAAGCAGCGGAAGTCGAAACACCACAGCCACAAACAAGTATGTTTGATGTCATGTTTGGAAGTGAACCTGGAAAAGACACTAATCCAGAGCAAGCATCAGAACCTTCTCAACCAAAAGTGGAAGAAGTCGAAGCAGTAGAAGCTGAATCTGAGGCACAAGTCGAGGTAGAAGCTGAAGCTCCTGAAGAACTTCCAGTAGAGGTTGCGGAGCAGTACGAGGTAGAAGAAGTCGAAGCGACTGAAGAAACCACAGAACCAGCCTATCGGGTAAAAGTCGATGGCGAAGAATTTGAGGTCACTCTTGACGAGCTTCGGAACGGATACCAGCGGCAATCGGATTATACTCGAAAGTCGCAATCTCTAGCAGAACAGAGGAAATCTTACGAATCGAATTTGCAAGCTGTTCAAGCGGAACGTGAACAATACGGAAAAGTCTTGGAAAATATTTCTCAGTTTCAAGACATGGAAGTATCAAAGCTTAACCAGACAGATTGGGTGGCTTTGAAAGAGAGCGATCCGATGGAATACATGGAGAAGCGTATAGAGCTTCAGGAAGCTAAGGAGAAGTCTAATCAGCTACAAGCTGAACAACAAAGACTATCCCAGCAAAACCAGAGGGAATATCAGGAGAAACTATCAGATGTTTTGCAGCAAGAGGCTGCAGAACTTCAGAAGGTTTTACCAGAATACGCAGACCCTAAATCTAATATGAAACAGCGCTTGAGAAACTTTGCCTTGGGGCAAGGTTTTACAGAGCAGGATATTAATTCAATAACCGATCATCGAGTAGTCCTAGTATTGCATAAAGCAATGCTACAAGACGAGGCGCAGAAAGGTACTGTTCGTAAGGTAGCCAAGAAGGTTCCTAAAGTCGTTAAGGCTGGCACTCCTGAAAGTAAAACGCAGAGAGGGCAACGAGCCTTAAAGGATAAGCGAGAGAAATTGCGAAAGACGGGTCATCCCAGAGATGCTGCAAATGTTTTTCTGGATATAATCTCTTAGAAAGGATAGCCAATTATGGCACAACCAACAGGAATTTATGTTACATACTCCGCAAGAGGTCTTAGGGAAGACTTGGAGAATGTAATATACAACATCTCTCCCACAGAAACCCCGTTTATGACGATGGGTGGTAGGACTGATGCAATCGCAGTAAACCACGAGTGGCAAACAGACTCTCTCGCGGCTGCCGTTTCTACTAACTACAACGAGGAAGGCGCGACACTTACTGCCGCTGAGCCTGCCGCAACAACCCGTCTTGGTAACATTGCTCAGATCAGCTTGAAAACTACGCTGGTTTCCGGCACTCTCGACGCTGTAAGTGCAGCTGGTCGTAAGGAAGAGTTAGCCTACCAGATGTCCAAACGTGCTGCTGAGTTGAAGCGCGATATGGAAACAACTTTGATAGGCGCTAATACCGGCAAAACGGCTATGGCGGCTGATTCCACGGTTCGTAAACTTGGAAGTCTCCCGGCGTGGGTAACGACCAATGCCAGTATTGGCTCTGGTGGCACGGCGGTTGGTTCTGGAGGTGCAGGCGCTGTACGTACCGATGGTACTCCTCGTGCTTTCACAGAAACTCTGCTAAAAGCAGTGGTCCTGCTTGCTTACAACAACGGTGCCAACACCAAGTACTTGATGATGGCCCCGGCGCAAAAGCAGACCTTTTCTACTTTTGTAGGTGTAGGTGGTTCAAGTGGTGTTTCTAACTGGACCGACACTGCTGATGGTCGTATTATCGGTGGTATGGACATCTACGTGTCCGACTTTGGCGAGATGGCCGTAGTTCCTAACCGTTTCCAACGGTCTAGGGATGTATGGCTACTTGATCCTGATTACTGGAAAGTAGCTTACCTACGTCCGTTCACCCAGAGGGAAGTCGCTAGTACTTCTGACGGCGAGCAACGTGCTATCATCGTTGAATACACCTTACAGGTGGACAACGAGAAAGCGCTGGGCGCAGTCTACGATCTTAGCTAGATCGCGTTAAATCAATCGGGAGGGGTCTGAGGAGGCTCCTCCCACATTGAGAGGATAGAATGGTGAAAAACCCAATCAAACGTGAATTTGGATATGACCACACTGAGGACAAGAGTGTAATCCATTCTGTGCAAGATGTAGAACCGCTTTTGGAATTGAACAAGAAAGAAGCCAACGGCGATTCCATGTACGGTACTGGGGATGGGATGATGGGTATGCGTAAGGTAGCCAGTATTCCTCTTATTATTATAGAGAAGTGGAAAACCGAATTAGGTGTAGATGTGATGAATAAAGATCATATGCCTAAAGTAAAGCAACTTCTAAACGATCCAGAGTATGCGTTCCTCCGCACCCATAATAGTAGGATTTAATTGTGGCTTTTACTACTTACTCAGATTTGAAAACTAGCGTTGCTAATTATCTCAATCGTGAAGATTTAACAGCTGTAATCCCTGACTTTATAACTCTTACAGAGAATAGATTAAACAGGGATTTAAGGGTCAGGGTGAATCTTATTCGCGCAGAGACTACTACGACATCAGGTACAGATTTCTATAATCTCCCTACTGATTTAATAGAGATTAGAAACATTACTTACGATACGAGTAGTCGGAGTTACGCGCTAGAGTATCTTTCCCCAGAGTCGCTGAGCAGAGAGTTTGGAATTTATACGAGCGGTATACCGCGAGCGTACACTAATCTTGGAAAGGATATTAAGATTAGTCCTGTTCCAGATGGAGCGTATACTATAAATATAAATTATTTCAAGAAGCTTGAGACACTTTCCGATGCCACCACAACTAATAATATACTTACTGAATTTCCCGATCTGTACTTATTCGGAGCTTGTATGGAAGGCGCTACTTACCTGAACGATACAGAGCAGCTTCAAAGATTCATGGGCCTATACCAGCAAGTTCTTGGCGATGTCAAAGCTGCGGAAGAATCAGCACGTTACGGAGGCACCGTAATGACCATGACTGTTCAAGGTGATCCGGGTAGCCTGGTTCGTAGAGGAGCTTACGGCTAATGCCAGCGACAAACTGGGTTATAGATGAATTTGACTTGGTTCAGGAGAGTGGTGGAAACATCTTGCACGAAGATGGTGATTACATCTGCTTGCAAGAATTTGATTCTACAACTTGGCCTGCAATAACAACTGTAGGTTCAGGGTAAATGCCTAAGCAGTTACACGATATAAATGGGACGCAATCGGGTTTCTCTTATAACAGAGACTTGTCTCCGTATGATATGCCTCCTACGTTCTTCAACGATGTTACCAACGCTCGTTTTGTGGACAGGCAAGCGTCAACCATAACTGGTCACTCGCAAGTTCTGGGAACTCCCTCCGTTGCTCCCTACTGGGCTACAGAGTGGTTACAGGGTAGTACGTCGCTGTGGATATACGGTGGCTTGACAACGCTCTATAAGATTACAGGTACAACTCACGCAGCCGTTACACGCGCCAGCGGAGCTTATACTACTATAGCCAGCACTGAAAATAACTGGCAAGGAGCAGTGCTGGGCGGCGTTCTTGTTGCAAACAACGGTATAGATGTTCCTCAGAGCTTTCTCCAGACAGGATCATTATTCACAGATTTACCAAACTGGCCTGCTACTCTACGTTGCAAGACTATAGTACCGTTTAAGAACCACCTAGTAGCTATAAACTTGACCGATAGCGGTACGGCTAAACCCTACTCGCTCAGGTGGAGCGATGCTATACCAGAAGGTGCTGCCACTAACGGAGCTAATACTTGGGTTACTAGTAGTACAGCTTCTGAAGCGGCAGAGGCTACTTTAGGAGGTACTAAGGGTCACCTGCTAAACGCCGTGCAGCTAGGTAACGAGCTTATTGTCTATAAAGAGGATAGCGTCTACAGCTTGAACTACGTGGGAGGTTCCTTTACCTTCAACATAAGAGAGAAGTTTAAGGATACGGGGTTGTTTGCTCGTGATGCTGTAGTTGATCTGGGAGACGGCAGGCACGTTCTTATGAGCACTAACGATGTAGTAGCTCATAACGGAGTAAAACTAAACAGTGTAATAGACGATCAGATGAGAACATTCCTGTTCTCACAGATCGACACTACTTACTACTACAGGACATTCCTGGCTCATAACAAGATAGAGAACGAGGTATGGATATGCTACCCGAAAACGGGGGCTACTAACGGGTTCCCTAACAGGGCACTGATCTGGAACTACCGAGATAATACGTGGACACAGAGAGAGCTTCCCAATTGCCAATACATAGCCAAGGGGCTAGTAAACCCAGAGTTGGCAAATACTTGGACTGCTTCCACTAATACCTGGAACGACTCGACCTTAAACTGGGCGCAGCAGGAATACAACCCTGCTATCGACTCCTTACTAATATGCGGTACCAACGCTACTAAGTTATTCTTGGCTGACTCAGGAACTACGTTTGACGGTACCAGCTTTACAACTACCTTGGAGCGCACCGGCTTACACGCTGGCGAGACAAATATGGTCAAGTCTGTTACTAAGATGTTCCCCAGAATTGAAGGGACAGGTACGGTTCAGATAAGTATAGGAGCGGAGAACGAGCCGTTCTCAGGAGTTACCTACGACGGCCCCTTTACCTACACCATAGGTTCAGATCATAAGATAGACTGTCGGGTCAGGGGTCGCTATATAGCTGTTAAGTTTGAAACTACAACGGATACTACGTTCAAACTGTCAGGCTACTCACTAGAAACAGAGGCAGTATCCACTAGATGAGTAAAGAATATTTACGTTTTGACCCTGCGATAGTACCTACCAATACGGAGGAATTACCTACTTATATCTCTAACACACTGTTGGAAATCAGAGCAGCGCTAGAAGTCGTGCGAAACGGGCATCTGGATGTCGTATACGCAGAACCAGACAAGCCCTATCAAGGAGACATTAGATATGCTGATGGAACAAGCTGGAACCCCGGCGGAACAGGCGAAGGAATATACTTTTACAACGCCGCTGGAGCATGGGTTAAGCTATAAGAAGGTAAATCCTAACCACGCTAATTTTAAGAAGACCGTAGCTCAATGCTGGGACTATATAGATTCAGGGGTTTCCAGAGGGGGTAGTAAGGAGCTTATAAGTACAGAGTATGTCGTGCAGAAGGTTTTGGGCGGTGATTCTGACTTATGGCTATCGGTGGACAAGGGCGGCACTACGGTAGGGTGCTTTGTAATAGGGTCAGCACCGTACCCAGAGATGACCGGCATATTTGCAGAAACTATAGGTGGTCAATTCGATTTTAAGTATATAACGCCTGTGGTGGAAAAGTTTTATAAGAGGTGCGGGTACAAGTTTTTCGAGATGACAGGGCGTAAAGGTTGGGAGCGGGTGATGGAACCGCTAGGGTATAAGTTAATGAACATTACGATGTACAAGAGGTTCTCAGATGAGTAGTTTCTTCAGACCAAAAACAACGGTGGTTTCAGTACCTTCCGCTTCTCAATCGGCTGGTAGTAGCGAGGTTAAACCTTACGCTCCTACTGTGCCTTTCCTGGATAGGTTACTGCCTCAAGTGGAGACTGAGTTTGACGCTGCTCCGAATTTATTCTCTCAGTCTTACATACCCCCGGATGCGGCGCAGACGCTAGCAGCCAGAGAAGCTTACGGCGGATTGTCTGAAGGGATATTCCCGCAATTGGCAGAAGGTATGGGCAGTCTCTACCAAAACAGATTAACTTCTGCCTTGGCTGATCCTACAGAAGACCCTATATACCAAGCTCAGACAGGAGCGCTGGCGAATCAAGCCAGACTGTTAACAGAAAGAGATCAAGCACTGGCTGCTCAACAGGCAATAGGAGCAGGTCAGTTTGGATTAGGTAATACGGCTCTGGCGGAGCTACAGACCTTGCAGCAGCAGAAGCGTGAGGAAACTACTCAGCAACAGCTAGCAGCGGCGCTGCAACAGGCAGAAGCTCGTAGAGTGCAGGCTTTGCAGGAAACTCCGGGTCTAGCTCAGCAGGTGGGGGCTACGGCGTTAACACCGGCTGCTCTGCAAGAAACTATCGGCAAAGACATTGAGACTAGAGAACTGGCAAGATTACAGGATCAGGCTAGGTTGCAGCAGCAAGAGCAGGAGGCTCGTAGACTACAGCTTATAACCAAATCTAATCTCCTTAGCGGTTTGGCAGGTCTGGGTACGCAGACAGCTTACCAAGGAACAACCTCTGGTACGCAGGGTCAGGCTTTTGCCGCTCCTAGTACGTTCCAGCAGGTAGGTTCATTACTAGGACAAGCAAGAGGGATGATGCCTAGTTAAGGAGGGTAATAGATTATGTCAGGAATTAGTAAATCAGATTTTATGACCGAGACTACCAAGGCTCAGGGTAGAGGTCCAGAGTACTACAAAGACTTAAGGAGTTACCCTTCTGGTCCTAACGCCTATCCCACAAGTGGAATGGCTCCAGGGTATTACGATCCGGGTCAAAGTTATCCCTTTGGATTTAACCCTGAAGGATATGTAAAACCTCCAGAGGAGGAGGAGGAAGACGAGGATTATCTCTCTGACTACGACTCTAAAACTCCACAAAGTACAAACGTATTTGGGCAACCTATCCCAAAGGGTTCATCTGCAAATCCTATAGGTGGTATAGCAGTAGATCATCCATCAGAATGGTTACAGAAGAGAAGGCAGATAAGTAGTGCTGAGTTTGGAGAAAAAGCATTATCAGAAATAGCAGGTCTTCTTTCAGATTCGATAATTGGGTATAGTCCTAAAGTAGGGAAGCAGAATATATCTCGTTATCCTTCCCTTTTCGATTACGTGTAGAGAGTAGTAGAAATGACAAAGCTATCAAACGAAGAACTAGAGGCTATACGGTTAGCGGAGATAGAACGGAGGCGCTCTTACATACCTACGGAGTGGGGTGGTAATGCTGATATGGAATATGTTCAAAGGCGAGTAGCACCTCAAAACTATCCATTAGACATTACTGGCAACAAAGATGTACGTATTGAGTACCTTTCTGGAAACGTGCCTCCTGTCTCTGAGCAGAATAGAAGATATATTCCTAGTCTGATAAGCAAAGCTGAAGCTGCTGATATACCTGTAGATGCTTTCCCAAATAGAGGTGGGGATTTTAATCCGCCGGGAACTTTGGTTGGAAGACTATTCAGAAGTGCTATCGATGGCTTGAAACCAGATTTTCCACCTGAACCTGGTGGGAATGGTGTTGTAGCAGTAGAAGGGCCTGATGGGATAGAGCCTCCACCTCCCGGACCTTCAAATACCGAGAGCTTTCCTTCTACTCATATAGCGGCAAATGCAATACAGAATGGGTCAAATATTTGGTACCAGAAAGATGCTATATTAAAAGCTCAGCAAGATGCGATAGAGAGAGACGGACTAGAGAAAGATTTTCTACTAGGTGGAGGTATAATAGATTTTATACGAAAACCTGAAGTACAAAATATACTTGAGATTATGGCGCGACCTGAGTTTATAGAGGGTAGCTTTACAAGCGGAGCGCTTGGCCCATACGCTAGGGCAGCAGACGCTCAGAAGAAATCTGACTTTCAGGCGAACCAAATTAGATTGGACAGGGCCTTACAAGAGGCAGACCTTGCGGCTCAAAGAGAGGCGACAGCGTACTCCAGAGAACAGGATCGTGCGCAGTTAGGTTTAGAGCGAAGACGAGTGGAACTTGCGGAAGACCCACTTCCAAAACCACCTACCATAAACAAAACTACTATAGAAGCTATGGTGGATTTAATAGCATCGTTAGAAAGTAATGGTGTGGTAGATATTGATGATCTTACTGGTCTGGGTGGTTTTGGAATTTTAGGGCAGAGGGAATCAACTGTACGACAAGCCATAGCTCTTAGAGCTTTAGAAATCCAAAAGAACAGCCCTGAAACATCATCTGCTGATGCTATTAAGCAATCTATAGGCGAAATAAGAGGAAAAGGAGAGGCACCAGCAAACGGAGATACTCCTTCCGCACCAAATGGTAGTATTAGCGGTGCTACTAAAGGAAATTTAAATATAAGCGGCGACTTACAAGCGATAGTCGAATAAATGGCTGAAACCCAAACCATAAGTCTGGCAGACCTTAGAGCTAATCCTGCTCTTACTGCGGCCAATCTTGAACCGGGAGATACCTACACAGTAGGAGAAGACGGTAAGTTTAACGTAACTCGTGTCTTTTCTGAGCCGGGAGGAATTAACTTGGGCCTCGTTATAACAGACGAGATTCTGAAAAATGATCCCAAGCTAGTTGAAATGGGTGTAGAGGTTGGTGATAGATACCTAGAAGATGAAAAAAAGATTATCAAAACTGGTAGCGGTAGCAAGTGGCAACAGTTTTGGTACGGGTTTGACGAAGAGCCTAATCTAACTCAGAACATCTCTGACATTTTAGAGTCTTGGGTGGGGCTAGGTAGACTTGGCTTGGAGGGTTACACTTCTCCTGACGAAGCCTACGGAGAAGGTTGGAGCGAAGCTGATAACGAAACACAACGAGCAATGATCCGTAGAGCTAGAGAGCGGGAATTGCTGGATGAGTACGGTAGACACTTTACCCCAGATGCAGAAAGTAAATCAAGACTAGGCGGGAGACTAGCAGGTGCGGTTGCCGATCCCACAAGCCTGATACCATTCCTCGGCCCTGCTGCCAAAGGTGCATCTCTAGGGACAAAAGCGCTCAGGTTTGGAGCAAACGTAGGCACAGGGGGTGCACTAGGTGCTGGCTACAGCGCTTCAGAAGATTTAGCTAGAGGTGGTGGGGTTCAGGATATAGATGTTGTAAAAGCTTTGCAAACTGGTGCGCTAGCCGCTACTGGTACAGGAGCGCTGCTGGGTCTTGGTAAAGGCGTGGCGCAGCTAAGTGGCAGGGGAAATAAAAAAAGAGCTAACGTTTTACTAGACGATGCCCAGCAAACAATTAACAAGCAAGTGGCTGCCGGTGCTAATCCTAACTTTGCCAAGTTTGCACTGGACGAAAAACTTGCTCAAACTGGGAAAGGCACACTAAACAGAGCGCAGGAAACGGCGGGGAGACAGTTAAATATTCCCGCGGGTAAGAACGAAGCACGAGCATTGTTACAAAATACTCTGGAAGATGAAACTGTATCTCGTTTTTATAGTAAGGGTATGGATAATTTTTTAGGTAGTGTTTCTACAAGAATTAGAAATATATCCGAGCCAGTGTTTATGCGACTCCGTAAGTTTGAATTTAACACACGAGTCAATACTGTACGAAACTTAGAAGCAGTTGAACCATTTATGAGAAGTCTTTCCAAAATGAAAGGCTCTATGAAATCTGCGCTGGCCCGACACTTAGCTAATGGGAGATTTGACGAGGCTGAGAAACTTATGTCGAGTCAGATGCGGCAGGAATTTAAGGTAGCCCGTAAAACTCTTGACGATCTAGGCGGCGAGTTGAAGGCATCAGGGATAGACCTAAAGATGATGGATAACTACTTCCCTAGACTTATCAAAGGGGATAAGGAGTATCACGCACTTTTAGCTCACTTCGGTAAAGAACCAACAGATGATATAACTCGCAGACTAAACGAAGAAGTAGCTAGCAAAGGTTTAGCAAACATAAATGAAATACCGCGCTGGAGAAAATACGAAATAGCTAATCAAGTTATCAAAGGCTACGACCAAAAACCGGGAGTTTCTCCAAAGTCAAGAGCACAGCACCAAAGAAAAATAGCGCAAATAGATAGCGAAATGCAAAAGTTTTACGCTCAGCCTGAAGAAGCTTTGCAGATGTATGTACGAAGTGCTGTGAATAGTATAGAACGTGCTAAGTTTTTCGGTAAGCATCAGGCAGGTAAAGGGTGGAGAGGATTAGCTCCTACCCGTACAGTGCGAAATCCTGATGGGTCTACCAGACAACTAACAATGGATGAGTCTATAGGGCAAATTGTCCAGAGGGAAAAGAATTTAAACGCACAGCAAGTGGATGAACTTACAAGTCTTTTACAGTCTAGGTTTAAAGGCGGCGAGCAAACTACTAGTACAGGGTTTGGTTTTGTTCGAGATTTGGGGTACATGGGAACTATAGCTAACCCAATTTCTGCTATTACTCAGCTAGGTGATATAGGTGTATCGGGAGCTTTACACGGTTTTAGAAATACCATTGCAGGTATGTTTGGAACTAAGAATGTAAAAATGATGGACATTGGCCTGAGCGATGTAGGTCAAGAGTTTGCAGATGTTCGTAAAACTTCTAATCTTTTAAGAACCTTGTTTAAAGTTACAGGCTTCAGAGGGATTGACCGTCTGGGTAAAGAAACCAGTATGAGCGCAGCTTTCCGTAAAAACTTTAAGCTGCTTAAAACTGCAAAGGGGGAAGCAGCGTTCAGGAAGAAGTGGGGTAAGGCTTACGGAAGCGAAATAGATAATGTTATAGCTGATTTGAAATCTGGTACAGTTACAGACTCAGTAAAGTTCCACGCCTTTAACGAGCTATCGGATATGCAACCTATCACTATGATGGAGATGCCTAAAAAATATTTAGACCATCCCGACGGGCGAATCTTATATGCTTTAAAAACTTTTACTTTAAAACAATACGACGTAGTACGAAGAAATGTGGTTCAGGAGTGGAAGCACGGTAGTAAAATAAAAGCTGTTAAGCAAGCAGGAGCATTAGCTGCGTATCTTTCTGCTGCCAATCTTGGAACACAGACTATTAAAGATATGTTGCTAGGCCGTGATCCCGGCTTAGATAATATCCCTGATAAATCTTTATGGGCATTGCTAGGAGTTTACGGACTTAATAAGTACGGCATTGATAGATATATGCTAGGCGGTCAACCTACAGAGTGGGGTGTTAACCAAATTGCTCCGGCAACACCTATAATAGATGCGGTGCTTGGGATGGGTACTGATATTGCAACTATGGAAGAAGACCCAAACTTTGAGAAGTACTTGAGAGCAGTACCAGCAGTGGGGCCAATGTTGTATAACTGGTTCGGCGGTGGGGCAGAGAAGTATAACGAGCGTTTGGAAAAGGAAAGACGGGGTAGATAACCATAGCTCAAGGTGGCACTCCGTAACATATTACTTCTGGGAATTATTCTGATGGGACTTTTAGACATACTATCGGCAGGACTTGCTAAGGGGCAAGGGCTGCTGGGTAAGGTTGAAACTAGGCTGGGTAAAGAAGGTAATAGAGGTGATGTGGAAACCCTAGTAAAAAAGATATTCCCTAAAAATGCGTGGGTACCTATTCTTGCAAACATAGAACAAGAAAGTTCGTTTAACTGGGAAGCGGGGAAGGGTAGTAGAGCGGAGGGGTTATTCCAGTTCCGACATAACAAAGCCTTTAAAGAACCTTACGCAGAATACTTAGAGTATAACAAACTTGAAGACAGTGCCAAGTCTCAGCTGACATTTGTCAGAGATATGCTATACGGTAATAAGGCTACAGGTTTCCCAAATAAAACTTTATGGAAGGGAGACAACGATACAGAAAGACCTACTATTGGATCAGGTCACGGCGATAACATACGTAAAGCGTTTGAAACTGGTTGGGAGGAAGGTACGGACGTATTTATGCGTGAGTTTGAAAGACCTGTTTCGGATTGGATATACATAGAAGGCGAAGAACCTAAGAGGAAAGAGCAAGAGCAGATAAATAGAGAATGGGAAGCTGAGTACAATAAGAGAATTGGTCATGCTCAAGGTTGGGTAGACAGATTTGCGGCAATGCCGGTCCCACAGACCAAGGGCTTACTGTCTGAACCAATGGCAATGCCGTAACGAGATGATTATGGAGCGTGAATGTGAATTTCATACAGGAATATTGGGAGCAAATCGCCGTAATCGGCTTTGCAATATTGGCTTTGATCCGTATGAAATTCGAGCTAGACAGTCTGAAGAAGGACGTAGCCGATTTAAATAGCCGCGCAACCTATATAGATGTCGTTCGCCTGAAGGCTGAGATGGAAGTAGTCAACAGGAACATAACATCTCTATGGGATAAGTTTAATTCACTGATGAAAAAAGATTAAATGGACGCTAGAAACCTGAACTTGGAAGAAGAAGCTGTGCAAGATACATACCCGCCGAAAGATAAAGCTATGGAAGCTGCGCTAAATGCCTTGGAACAGATAGCAAGGCATGAACAAGAATGTGGGAGAAGGTGGGGAGATGCCCATGCCGAAATGAAGCTAATCAGAGAGCAGCTACGTCATCACGCTTCCAGGTGGGAGCGCTTGGCGTGGATGGTTATAGGTACAATGACAGCAGGTGTATTGGCTGTTATTGCACAGTCTATTACAAGGTAACGAAAGAGAAGGAATAACATGGAACCAGGAAGTATAGGTTTGTTCACGCAAATGATTAATTGGTTTGGCGATATCCCAGCGTGGATCACGGCTGTGACAACCGTGGTCACAGCTGCGACAGCTATAACCGCACTAACCCCCAGCAAAATTGATGACAGGATCATAGGTAAAGTTATATGGTTCCTGAACATCATAGCTGGTAACATTATGAAGAACAAGAACAAGGATGCTGACTAGTAGTGCACATCTTTGGTTTGATAAAACTGTTGCTTCGCCTAGCTGGATCGTTGTCAGAGTGGGCTATGCGCCGACAACTGATAAAGTCGGGCGAGGCTTCAGCTGTGAACAAGGGTTTGGTAGATGTTTATAAAACTATTGAACGTGCTCGCCGCGCCAGTAGCAACATTGATAGTAAGCGGTTGCGTTCTAAGTACCTCCGCGCTGCCCGTAAGAACGACGGTTAAGTACGTGCCGTGCGTGTCGCTACCGGGAGCGTTCTACTACAACGAAGGTGTGGACGAGAATTTCCCTGTGCGCCTGAGCGAGGCAACGCTACGATGGGCAGATGAGTACAACGCTGTCTACGAAGAACTATGCGAGTAGTTGTAGCGTGTTTATACTGTGGAACTCTTAAGGATAAGAATGGTAACTGCCCCCGCTGCGGAGGTATGCCTAGTAAAGATGGAAACTGAGGAGCACGCATAATGTTTTTTGGGTCAGTAGGAGGGTCGCTACTCTTAGGAGCTATGAACATGGGGAGAGGCGCTAGTTTGAACCGTATGTTAGGAGGCGGAGGAGGAGGTGGTTACCACCCTCTAAATCACTCTGGGATGAGTATCTACGGCCCGATTGCAAATCTTCCTCAGCATTATCGAAGGGCTGTGTACACGGGCCTCCCAATGGGCGGTCACGGTATGGGGATCAGTCAGCGTTCTATAAAAGAAATGCAAGATCGCAACCTAGCACCTCCAGGGGTGCAGACACACTTCGGGGCAAAGGCGCGAAGCGGCCCGGATGCGTTAAGGGCGTTGAATGTCAAGAAGAACCTCGACCCGGAGTATTTACCCAGCGGGGAACTTAGACCTCCTCCTGAGCAGGCAACCGCATCTACATCTACTGGCGCAGGCGCAGGTATAGGCGCAGGGGTCGCAACTGCTGCTCCAGCTGCTCCTGCACCGTCGCTACTAGAAGAAGTAGAAGAGATTGCTGCTAGCCCTCTTGCCCCAGTAGTGGCTCAGATGGCTGCTCAACGAGGGCCGCAAGGAGAGGCATGGCCGTTAGTACCTTACACACCGCCCACGACCTCTGCGGCAACAGGGTTAACTACTCCGACCCCCGCCACAGCGCCTACGTCGCTACTGGCCTTTACGCCTATACCGTTCTCTTCGGGATTAATCTAGGTGAATTTCCATCAGCTTTAACCGCTCCGACTCTGGAACAACTCTGTTCAAGGTGATGGAAAGCATACCGTCCTTGAGCGAAACGTGCTCTACTTCGATATACTCGCCAAGGGCAAACACCTTTGAAAACTTACGCTTAGCTATCCCGTGATGGATCATCGCCTTGTCTTCGGGTGAATCCACATGACCAGTAACCATAAGGTTACGATCCTTCCACTCTACGGACAGGTCATCCTTAGAGTAGCCAGCAACAGCCATAGAAATCAGGTACTTATCCCTATCAACTTCAACCAAGTTGTGAGGAGGGTAGTTCGTGGTTAGAGCAGGGTTATCCAACACAGCACCCATGCTGCCAAAGATGGTGTCAAAGCCTACAGCGTATTTGAGGAAATTGTCGAAGTCTGCGTTTCTGAACATAGCATATTCTCCCTTTCGGCAAGAAGTTTGGAAAGCCCACTATTGGCACTATCCGTAACATAGCTATTATACCACAATTTAACGCTCAAGTAAAGTGTTTGTTCAGCGGCGTCTTGAGATTATCTCGCTAACATCTGCGATAACATCTTGCGTAAGTATCCTACTTATTTCTTCCTCGTGCCTGTCTGATACCACCAACTTCCCGAAGGAGCGTATAATCGCACTGGAGGTGCTGAAGGGGAACAGGCGAGGTACGATACCGTGTACGATACCCAGCAGCGCAAAGAATATCAGCATGACAGAATTTGAAATGCTGAACGCCCCGTGCGCCCAGTAAGTTTGAGGGTTCTTGGTAGAGTGAGGATGCTCTAGGAAGAGATAATCTACTATGTCTGTGTGCATCATAATATTAAAACCTTTTTAAAATTTAGTAAGAAGTCTAGCAATAGGATTAACAAAAGGTAAAAGTGCTACCGCCATTAGCATATTAACCCCAGTATGTGCTATTGCTATGCGTAGTGTCTCGCCTTTAGGCAAACCGTCAGAGACAAAAATACCAGCCAACCATATAGTCCCAGTTGTTCCAATGTTGGCCCCAAGTACAGCAGCGATTGCAGACGGGAGAGGTAGAAACCCGCTTGCAACCAAACCTACAATAGCAGTCGTGCTGAGAGAACTAGATTGCCACATAAGAGTGCAAAGAATACCTCCTAGAAACATCCAATACGGGCTAGTAATAAACGGCTCTAGTTGTTCAACACTGCCCAAAGATTTCATACCCCCGGCAAACAGTTTTAATCCAACGTAGAACACTACCAACCCGACTACTATCTTGAATAGCGGCTGCTGATGTAGCGAAATTATATACGATGAATCTAGCACGGCTACACAGAAAAACTTTCTCCACAACCGCACTGGCTGGTGGCGTTAGGGTTGACTATTTTGAGGTAGCTGCCAGCTACGTTACTTGTAAAGTCTATGACAGTATCCAGTACAAACATAACTGCTTCTGGTTGAATACATAACTGACCACTGGTTAGCGTTATCTTATCCTCCGGGTTAAAGCGGTCTGGTATCTCCTCAAGCACCGACCACTCGTAAGTAAATCCAGCGCAGCCTCCGCCCCTCACGCCCAGCATAATACCTTTAGCGCTGTGCTCCTTAACTATGCTTGACAGGTGATTATCCGCGCTCTGGGTTATTGCTACGTGAGGCATCTGTTTCTTCTCTAAGCTCAGCTATGCGCTTCCACGCACTCTGTAACTGCATCTGTAAATCCACCACGTTACTGCGCAGTATCTCATTCTCTTTCTTGCAAGATGCCAGCAATGTAGCGGAGGTCGAATATTCACTCATTAGTAAAAATCCTCGGAAAGAGGTTGGCCGCTGTCCGAGCGTTTAATAATAGAGTAGTAGGGTATGGCTAGTAAACCACCGTACTTCAAATTTTCTGGATCGCTCTGGTCAATGCTGGACGCAATAGTTACGTGCGTCTTCTCCTCTTTAACCAAGATACCAGCAGACTTGATGTTGACGGGGCGCAAGCTGTGAGCATCGTCCTCGTCTTTCCAATCAGCATCTACGTACTCCACTGAGTCAATCCACTCTATCACAACCACCTTATTCTTCGCTTTTTCATACTCCACAGGAGCCACCTCTCTGGGTAATGTTGCAGATGTCGTGCGCCTCTACCCCCTCCTCAAACTCTTCTCCTAGCTTATCAACAGCGTCGGCGTAAGGAACTCTGGTGAGGGGTTGACCGCCTCTGCACCCATTAGGATATACGGTAAAGCCTCGCAGCCTGTGAGCATAAGAGGCGAGAGTATCAGCAAACTTATCAACAGTATCTTCATTATTAAGTTTAGACCCCCACGCTGGTAAGTTGATGGTAGACGATATAGCCATGTCAACGTAGTCTTGAACGTCGGCTTGGAAAGCTATACGCCGCTCGTAGTTCTCAGCCAAGTCAATAGCTGACTCGATATTGTCAGGGTTGGTACCGTACAAGTCTATAATCTCCTGCGCTGCGCTGTCTACCACGTACTGATAGTGCCAGCGGTTTTGACCTTTAAGATACCTGCGACGATAGGATACAGCAAAAATAGGTTCAACCCCAGTGCTAGTACCAGCAAGAATACCGATTGAGCCTGTTGGTGCAACCGCTCTGTTAGCCACAGGAGTAGATATAGAAAGGTGATTAGCAAAGCAACGGCTAGTATTATCACTAACACCTCTATAAACTGAGAGCCATTGGTGAAGCTCAGGTGTAACCTCATACTTGTAGCCTCTCTTGATAAGCCACTCGTGTACCCCCATCAGGCCCAGACCTAGCCTACGGTTCTTCTCCCGCACTTCTTCGATACGATCATACGGTAGCTTAGCCTTCAAGGTACCACAGATGAGAAACTTGGTAGCCAGTTCACACACGTTATTAAACTCGGTAAGAGTTTCTATCCGACCAAGGTTGAGCGAACCCAAGTTACAAACATCCGAATCATCTGCGCTAGTGACTTCGGTACACGCATTACGCAGAGTTTCACTCTCCTTATCAAAAAAATTAAAGCTAAATCCGGGTTCTGCTGTGGAGAGAGCTTGCTTAACATTCTCACGAAAAATATCCCCGACATTCTTATCCTCCCAGTAGGAGTAAATCCAATCTGTATCGTAGTTCAAGCTTATGTTGGTCATGTCCAACGGAGCCGGGAAGTTAAAGTCTTGCTCCTTAACCTGAGCCAAGCTCAATCCGCTATTGCCCACAGGCATTTCGTGCCAGTTCTTAGAGTGGAGAAAGATCTCCGCATCTCTGTGCTGCCAGTTAAGGCTGGCGTAGATAGCACTCCTACGGCTACCTCCCTGCATAACCCTGCGGCCTATCTCGTTAATCATCTGCATCTTGGGTATAGGGCCGCTGGCAATACCGCCCGTCTTCTTCAGACCTGACCCTGACGGTCTGTAGACAGAGTAATCAACACCTATGCCACCGCCTGTCATCAGGCAGCTTTCAGTCTTCCAAGACAGGTTAGCCCAATCTTCTCGTGAGTCTTCCTCGGCCTTGAGCAAGTAGCAGTTGTTGAAAAACTTGTTAGGTCTGCCAGCGTAGTAGAGGTACCTACCTCCGGGTATAAACTTAAGATCTGTAATGATCTGAGTTAGCTCGTCCGCCTCGTCTTTGCTGAAGTAGTCGCCGCACACGTCCTTGACCAAGGTGCGAGACAGGTCAGCCCAAGTTTGACAATCTTCGTGCGCGTACTTTTGCTTGAAGATATCCTCGGAGAACTTGGAGCGGAACATGGGGTTTTCGTTGGAGCTATACCTCATCACAGTCTACCGGCCTCATTTCAAATTTGGTTAAGTTTTCCTGCACTCTCTCGCGGAATTGCATTAGAATTTCCAGAGAAGTTATATCCAGAATTTCTAGTATCTGTTCGGGAGAATACCCCTCGGCTATGTCGCTCAACTGCTCATCAGAAAGCATTTTTAGGCTTCGCCCGTGGTTTGGCCTTTTCTTTACCTAGGAAAAACACTGGCCGACCACTTTTAATTTCCAGGTTTACATCTTCTTCCTTCCAGCACTCCATCTTGTGAGAGCAGTACGAGCAGTTAAGAGCAAGCTTGGGGCGCTTGGTAGACCTGTCCACGGTTGGTTCAAAGGGGCGCTCCGGGGCAGTGTCAAGGTCAAGAGCTTCGCGCACAACGCCTATGCGCTCGCTAGTATCCTCTAACTCGGTGTGAGTATAGGTGGCAAGCTCTCCGTTGCTCTTATCGAAAGCCAGGAATGTACCCTCAGTCTCCCCCAGAGCGTTGGCGTAGCCACTCATCTGCGAGATGTAGCCGAAGGGGTCATCTTCAGGCAGGGTGCCGTTCTTGAACTTCTTCATACCGTAGCTGGAACTAGACTTGACATCAACCAATACGCCATCAATTCTAGCATCTATGTGCCCTCTGATGCCGTCGATCTCTATCTCCTTTTGCTGGTCCTCCACGTTATGACCTGCCTCTTTAGCTAGGTAGAGTACCACAGCCTCCACCACATCCCCCATTATAAACTTTAACTTGGTCTGAGGGGATAGCTCTTCGGGTTGGTGCTTGCCGTTGATGTCGTACCAGAGCGCTCTGATGCAGGGTTTACCAAGGTTGGACATGCGGAGAGCAGGCTTGCGACCAGCGGTGCTTGACCATAGCTGACGCCGAACACCCTCCACAATGGAGCTTCCCATCCCAAACAGGTAATCCTTGTTAGGAGAGGTCGTACCGTTGGTGAGCAACTCGTAAATATCATCTACCAGAGTGTCAATTTGCTTCATGTTTGTACTCCACGGCGGTTATGCCCTTCCACTGATCCCGTTTGCCTGACCTTAACTCGTAAATCCTCTGGCGGTGTATATCGTGCTCAGTACACCACTCCAGTAAGGTCATGTTATCTACCCATTCTTGGTGCCCCCCGTAGTACGACACCAAGAACGAGCCTCGGTACTTGGAATTTTTAGTCCCGCTCTGCGAAAGAGAAAGTTTCTCGCGTAACTCTTCAGAGAGATAGCTTTTTACTGGTCGGTAAAATCTAATCCCTCCTATATTAGCGTTGTAATACTTATCACTCTCCAACACACCAAGTTCAGCTTGTAGTTTCATTTCGTTGTAGTACAAGTTTCTCTTGTTATCGCAAAGCATAAGTATTTCAAAGTTAAACTTCCTCTTGCCTAGTCTTTTGATGTCTGGTATCAAGTGTTTGGAACTACTTAAGTAATACCTCCACTCGCTAGCGTTGACACGTTTACCCTTCCTGAATTTCCAGAGATGCTTACAGCCTATATAAGCCTTACCAGTGGTCAGGTTAGTGATTCGATAAACGAAGCCTAGGTGAGCATCAGGGTCAAACTTTCCGACTTGCGAGGTGTCCCAATGCCCGTACTTCGGGCGAGCCATTTAAAATTCTTTGGGCTTGCGATTCTCGTCATCTTCGGGAACATACTCAATCACTTCTGTCAGTTTAACAGCTGTGAAGAATGTGCTCACGCCTTGGCCGTACTGGTTATCGTAAGGCCGTTGGGTAATCTTGACGATACCCTTGGAACCGTTAGATATCATAGTAGGGCCATCGTAAGGCTCATTGTCTTCGTTCCACAGGTCTGGTTGGCGATTGCTCCTCAGCTGCACGTAGGGTAAACCGTCGTACTTCTCAGGATCGTGCTTGAGCTTCAGCCCAAGCTTCTTAGCTCGCTTGATCTCGTCACCTGACAAGACTACAGCTACGCTAAAGTTATCGTAGCGATCCTTCTGATCGAAGATGTAGGGCCATTGAAGAGTACCCTCTAGGTAATTCACAGTTGTTCTTGCTTGTAGTGCCATATCAGTGTATCTCGCTCCAGTTGTTTCCAGAAATAACATCGCAATCTAGTGGGCAACGCAAATCAAAGTGGTTATTCACCGATTGTATACTTAGTTTAACACACTCAGTGGTTAAGTCAACCTCTTTCTCAGGTATTTCTATGACCACCTCGTCGTGTACCATAGCCACTATACCTGCTTCCCTCAAAGGCTCTCTCAGGCTCATGTACTGCCAGATATTAGTGAACCAATCTTTCATAAGGATGGCGGAGGAGCCTTGTATAAGGGTGTTGAGGCTTGCATGGTGGTGCCTTACCTTCAAGGGGCGGTGATCGATGCCTAGAACGTGCCCTCTATCAGTACCCTTCCTTATAACGCCCTTACTCAACCTGGCAAAGGACGGTAAGTTGGAGAGAAATCTCCTCCTCAAATCTTTACCATCGGTAGCCGAGCCACCAACCACACTACCCAGCTTGGCATCACCGGCCCCGTAGATCAAGGCGAAGATAAAGGTTTTAGCCATGTCTCTGGTGGGCAGCCCTGCGCGTTCTTGGTTGGCGGAGTGTATATCACCCTCCAGAATCTCGCGGGTAAAAAGAGCGTCGTTCATGTAATGGGCCAGTACTCTTAGCTCCAAGCTCTTAGCGTCAGAACCTACCAGCACGTTACCTCTATCGGCAATCCACAGTTTACGGCAGTCCTCGCCGTAGGGAGTACGCATGGAGGGTACTTGTTGCAGATTTGGTCCTGAGCAACTCATGCGGTGCGTGACGGCCCCTAGCGTGTGGTAGTTGCAGTGTACTCTATCCCCATCGGACTTCTTAATCCAGGAATCTAGTAATCCAGTACGCTTCTGGAGCATGAAGTACTCAGCCAGAATTTTAGCCTCTGGGATATCTATCCCCTTAAGCGTGTGCTCGTCCACGCGAGGCTGGCCGGTGGGTGTAAAATCCTTGGCTACCCACCCCTTCTTCTGCAACCTATCCGCGATTTGCTTACGACTGCCGGGGTTGAACGGTACTATCTTTTGCTTAGTCTTCAGCTGTATTATAGACGCTGGGAAAACGTCTTGCATTTCCAGGACGATTTCTTTCTGTCTCCTGAGCAGCTTGGAAAACAGCTTGTAAGCTCCCTCCAAGTCAAACGCAAAGCCGTACTTCTCGACGTTGTACGCCAAGCGCTGCATATGGTACTCTGAGAGGATAGGCTGTTCACCTATCTTGGAAATCTTGGGGGCAAGGTGGTTGAACAGCTTGGCAGTGAGGATGGCATCGTTACGGCAATATCTTATCATATCGTCGTTAAGGCTATCCCAACCGCCTTTGTAATCTGACTTCTCAAACTTCAGGCGCTCTCCCCACGCTTTCAAAGAGTGACCTCCCTTAAGGTCAGGCTCTATCATTCTGGACAGAACCAACGTGTCCTGCTGCTGCCACTCGCCAACGTCCACGTCCCACAGCTGTTTCAGGATGGGGAAATCGAAGCCGCACCCGTTATGAGCGTACACGTTGGAGAAGGAGCGCAGGAAATCCTGTACCCCATCTGGTTTGGTAAACTGGTGTATGGTACCGAGGGTGGCTAACCCCTCGTCCATTTCCTTGACGCACAGTACGTGTATCTTGGAGGGATTGAACCCGTCAGTTTCGATATCTATAGAGCAATTTGACATCACGTTCCGCCTCGTCCTCTTTCCATCGCCTTGTGCCAGTACCTGTATATGACGCGAGTGACTTCTTCATCGGTGTAGTTGGTTGGTAAGGGTATGCCCTTCATAAGGTGCCAGATAATATCAGCAATGTCTCTGTCGCTCATGTCTCGGTCAAAGTTATGGTTTTACTCATGCTTTCAATTTCTGCGTGAAGCATCCTGATCTGATAGCCTATAAAATTTTCATCGCCATCTATAACACCAGCCAAGATACCGTTGTAAGTCTCCCGAAGCTGGGCTAGTTTTTCCTTCTGCTCCTCAATGGTTGGTACCTTGGGGATAGTGACGGTGCCTGCGGTATCTGACATTAACCTTGGCCTCTCTTTCTCTTATTATTCCTGTGACACGACTTAGGGCCGTGCTTTTTCCTATGGTTGAGGGGTCTGAGCTTGGCCCTACGTCTTATTTTACTATACTTTGCAAAGGGTTTCAAGGACATTTAAAAACTCTCCTTAACGCGCTCTAGGCGTCCTGTAGACTTGTCGTAGTAGAGGGTACCAGCCACCCCCACATCGCCCGTGTAGCGGCACTTGAGGACACGTAGAGTGACGGTATTAGCCTCCACAGGGTCATCTGCCTGAGTGTCTCGCTCCATAGCTATCACTGTGTCACTTATCTGGCTAGTCCCGTGAGAACCTCTCAAGTGTGACAAATTTATCTCTACACCGCTTTCGTGAGAACGGTCTGAGCCTAAGCGTCGGAGATGCGTGACCAAGTGGATAGAGCAGCCAGTTTCTTCGGTAAGCTGCCTGAGCAGCGTCATGGTACGATCTATAGCTTTTCGCTCGTCGGAGATGTCCATGCCGCTGACCAGGATAGAGAGATGATCGATGAAAATTATCTGACACTCCAGCCCGACCACCATGTAGCGCACTCGGTTGAGCAGGTCGTTCATTTCCATGCTGCCAAAGTGATCGTACAGGTACACCCGCCCAGTGCCCAGAGTCGCATCGTAAAACTTCTTGATCTCCTCGTGATCGTAGTTGGCAAAGACTTCGTTCAGATGTAGCCTATCGTTAGCCTCGACAGCCAGTATGCCGCGCTTGGTGCGGTTGATACCCTCCTCCAGCGCTATAATACCCAAGTTGTAGTTAGTGTTCTTGATGTAGTGGTGCTGTAGCTCGCGCAGGAGACTGCTCTTGCCAACGCCGGTACCAGCTGCCCAAGTTATAATCTCCCGCGACCTGATACCGTAGGTGCGGTCTTGCAGTTCGCGCCAAGGGAAAGGGATACTGGTAATGTTCTGCTCGTCCCAAAGCCCGTCGAAGTTATCAGCTGCGTTGGCTATGCCAGATGGTGTGTAGCAGCGCGAGTCGCGCAGGTGAGAGGCAAACTCGGTACTCTTGCCTGCCGTGCTGTAGTCGCAGGCATCCTTAAGCTCCAGGGTTACGACAAACGCCTTACCGGGGGTGAGCAATCTGGCGCAGAGTGGTGCGGCCTTCTTCCCGTACTCGTCGCTGTCAAAGACTATGTACACCTTGTCAAACTGCTCCAGCAGTTCCAGGTTTTCTCTGAAGTCGCGCTCTGCACTGGCTACTCCGCTCTTGATGCTCAGGGCAGGGGTCAGCTTACTACCCTTGCGAGTGAGCTTGGTAGCTTCCGGGTCTACTCGGTTGAACATCTGGAAGGCGGCCAGAGCGTCGGCCTCGCCCTCGGTAACTATGACGGCGCTGTCGCGCTGAGCAGCATCCTTGGTCAGCGTGTGCGCTCCAAACAAACCAGCCTTCTTGAAGTTGCCGGTGGTGTAGAAGGATTTATGGCTGGACCTGTGCTTGGAAGCTATCTTGTTGCCAGAGTTGTCGTAGTAGGGGAACTCTACAGAGTTGTCGTGAACAGCTTGCACGTCGTAGCGCTGCATAACAGCAGCTGAGATGTTGCGCTGCTTCCAGAGGAGGGGGGTGGAGCCGTTCTGTAGCGGTTCTTTAACGATTGTAAGATCGTCTAACTCTTTAGCGTCAAAGCCTATGGTTTCTGACAAGTCGTACTCCTTCCCGTTCTCAAACCTGTGAGACAAGCAGCTGTAGCAGTGAGTGTGATCGTCGTAAATGGTCAGTGCGTCCGTTGAGCCGCAATCTTGGCACGGTTGGTATCTAAGCTCCATCAGCAAGCTCCGAGCCAAGGCTAGCGTAGCCAGCTATGTCTATAAAGCTATCGTCGCTCTTCTTGTGCGCCAAGCGGCTCGCCTTGAGCAGAATCATCATGGTGCAAGCGTCTGAGGCGGTGATGTCAACGCCCAGAAATGCGCCCCATAGCTTAGCTATCCGGGTTAGATTTATCTCTGCGGGGCCGTGCTCCTCGTGACGGTCCACCATCACCATCTCTTCGGCGTGTCTTAGTACTTCTCGTCTTTCCATCTTCCACCTTTGTCAGTCCGAATCTGTCTCTACCTATAATATACAGCGCCAGAGTGGTATCGTCAACCTTGTTTGTCGGAGGAGGGGCGGGTGGTTTGAGCGGGGGGTTTTTCACGAGGCATCGCGTCCTTTTCGCGTGACAGGCTGTCTTCCAGGTTTGATGCCGCACCTATTGCCCAACCTAGCACCGCGCAGAAGGGATCAAGTAATATCATAAGACAACTCCTCCTCGTCGCTGCTGGTGAGGGGGGATGCTGCCTCGCGCACAGCTGTTTGACACTCTGTGCAGATGTCGGAGCGGTGGTTCAGGGCAAGTAGCTTGTCGCAGATGGTGCAGCGCATACGGCTTACTCCTCGGTTAGTTGTTTCAGGTGCTTGAGCTTGCGGCTATAGATACGAGCAGAGTTGATCCGCTGCTGCCTAAACTGCCCCGCCTCAAGCCCCTTGGCTTGGCGCGAGCGCTTGATCTGGCGCAGCAGACGGTCTACCAGCTTCTGTCTATGAAGGTCGTTGTTCATGTTGACAGCTTAAATCCTATGTAGAGGCCTAGGAACAGGCCGGTTAAGAAGAAGGACAACCCGTAGAAGAAGAAATCGCTGTTGCCCATGCGCTTAGCCTTGTCTCAGGGCCAGCACGATCTTGGCTGCCTCCAGCCGCTGATCTTCCTCGGCGGTGTTGAGCCACGGGTGCAGGCTCAGCGCGTGCACCATACGGCGAACGGTTCGCGCTGGTTGGTTACCTATGATTTTCTTGGCTTGTTCTGGTGACATAGTTATAAGTCCCTCTTAGGGGCAGTGATGTATACCTAGTGCAACATTGTTGCAACAGTGATATCAATAGTGGGTAAACTCTATTGTTACCTTTATGATCTCCTTGTAACAATATTGATTATATCAAAAGCTAAAAGGGTTGTCAAGCGTTTAGTGCGCTAGTGAATCTTTTTATGGTAAATTACGTGTGTCTCATCGGTTTCTGCTTCGCTCGCGTCTTGTTTGCCTAGGTCTTGCAAGAGGTACGCTTTGAATGTTTCGATAGCTTCCACCATGAAATGCTCAGGCGGTAAGTCGTTGAGCAGCGCCAGTTCAGCGAAGAATATGTAAGTCTCGTCGTTCAGTTTGAGCTTGATGTCTTGCATGGGTCAGTCTTCCTCGTGGAAAATCACATATTGCTGACCCTTAATAAAATCTAGAGCAGATTCTTCCGTGGCGTCAACCATCTCTGGTGTCCAATCTTGTTTCTCGTCGAGATCAGGGTCTTTCCAGCCTAGTCCTTCTGCAAATTCTAAAATATCGCCAAAACTTGTATCGTTGGTACGATAAAAAACACCCTTCACTTGGGTATATTCGTGCCAACCGCAAGCTAACTCGACTCCGCTCAGGAATATTTCCAACTCGTTCTCTGTGTTGGATGTATATTTTTCAACTTGATTGAAACCCGAGGTCGGCCCTTCATCTTCGGGGAAATTTCCCCAGACAAGCGTTGTGCTAAAAAGATTCTTTTCTGTCATGTTTCACCTTACTAAATACATCAGAGCGCCCAGAGTGATAACAAACGCGCCCAAGATTGTCAACCATGATTCTAGGGTTATGGTGTGCGGCGATATGGCAACGTAAGCGCTGCCCAGAGTAGCATAAGCGGCGCTGCTTATCAACAGCGCGAGTGCTAAAGTTTTCATGTTTGCACCTCTTATCCAGAATATTCACAAGCTATTAAGATTCTCATACGTCCTACTCCACCACCTTTTCGCTGTATATCTCGTGATTTGGTACTTCAAAGTGGTAAGCTTGGGCTGCGTCTTTGCTCTTCATAACAACTTTTTCCACACCATTCTCGCTAGTATAGACTTCCAAATTGGCAAAGCCTATGTTGATAGTGTTGTAGACTAGATCACTCATAATCAGATATCCTCCTTTTGCATCACCTCTTAAATTTTAGAGCCTTTATAGTATACACTACCGGCGCAAGGTGTGTTATGCAATTTCTCTGGAGCAGGGTTGCAGAAATTGCATGACTAAATAGTTATTGTTGTGGTATACTTATGGCTTGATATGATTAAAGTAAGGTGGTGGAAATGCTCAGGTTACACGATAGCGGCGACATTAAGACAATGCTGGTCAAGGAAGCTAAAGCACTAGGCAACGTTTCGACAGGTAATTCTAAAATGCCGGGCACGACTTTTGCCATTGACGCCTTTGCGTGTAAAACTGGCTCCAAGCTTGCCAAGGTAAAAGGTACACCTTGTAACGTGTGCTACGCTAGAAAGCTTCAAAAGCTCAGGCCTAGTGTAGATCAAGGATGGAAAGCTAACTTGTCAAAGTACGAGACAGCGTTCGCGCAAGGTGCTTTAAGTTCTTGGGTGCAAGCGCTAGCGTTTCAAATACTACGCTACAATACCGATGGATATCACCGATGGTTTGATAGCGGTGATTTACAGAGTGCTAATATGCTGGACGCCATTTGCCAAGTGTGTCGCCTAACGCCAAAAATACGGCATTGGCTACCGACGCAAGAACGTAGGATAGTCAACGAATACTTTGCCAGCCATCCTCGCCCTTCTAATTTGGTGGTGCGCGTATCAGCCTCCAAGATTGACGGAGCGCTTCCTAGCGGTCATAAGCACACTTCAAATGTTTTTACGTCGGCGGATCACATTCGTGATCAAGAATGTGAGGCAAGGAAAAGAGGTAACAAATGCGGTCCGTGCCGAGCGTGTTGGAGCGAAGACGTTCGAAATGTGTCGTATCCTAAGCATTAGGTGTTGACCATCTGTTTTTGTTGTGATAAGATTATTCCCTACTTTGACAATTAACGAGGACCGAAATGTTGGCACCAAATACACAATCTGCTAAAATTTTAAAGCACCTTGAAGCCGGACGCACTCTGACCAGTATTGAAGCTCTGGTTCTATTTTCGTGTGAGCGCCTAGCGGCGCGTATTTCCGAATTACGTAAGGCGGGGCATAAGATCTCATCCTCCCGCGCTCGCTTGCACTCGGGCAAGAGGGCTGCTGTTTATTCCTTATCTAGCGACGTGGCAGCTCTAAACGCTTGGAGGAGACGTTCGAAAGCAGCGTAGCACTAATTTATTGCCTCCCACAACTTGGAGCGCCTAGCGGCGCTCTTTTTTTACCTAGCGTTATATCCAACAAAACATAACGCTATTACTTCGCTATATCTCAGAGAATACAACGCTATACTATATTCTTTTCGCCCTCCCACACACGCTCCCAGAATATTTGAACCACCATTGGAACCAATATAAGCCTCACCAGGGCACCATTGGCCAACTCTGGTACCAACCCACCACCTAAAGCTCAAACGCGCTCAGGCATACCTTAGCGGCCCAGTAAATGCGTGGTAATTATAGCACACCGTTGCAACATTGATGCCACACTTGACAAGGTTTGCTAGCTATCCGGGCGCGGTATTGGGTCAGGTTTGTTCCAGTTTTGTTCTAGTGGAACAAATAGCGAACAAAAAGAACAGCGACCCCCCCACGGGTACATTATTATTATTAGTTCTACTTGTCCATTTTTGGGAAAAGGTATAAAATTCTTGACAAGAGCGTTAAAATAGGGTACAATGCTAATACCATAGGGGTACTTACCAGAAGGAGCTTTAAATGAATCTTAGAACTTTGATACCAGCGTGTTTGATATCTATGTTCTTACCATTCTCAACAGCGATCATCAGCAGCGCCTTGGCAGAAGAGCCTGTAGTAACTGTAGAGGAACTCCCTCCAGCGCTAGCGCCTCTACCTCTGCGCAGCGGGTACAGCACACTCCCAGGTTGGTCAGGAGGCTACAGGTACAACTTCGACGCAGACGATAACAACCTGACTAGTGTGCGCCTGTTCCTGAAGCGGAAGACAGTTGCAGGTCATACTCTTAAAGTGGCTTGGCAGAGACAGACCGGGGTAATACCAAACTTCTTCAAAACCGGCACCATCGATGGCGTATCCTTCAGCGATGTGGGTACGTTTTACATCGAACAGGAAATTAAATTTTAGGGAGAGGGTCATGTGGAATAAACCAGTAGTAGTGGAAGTAGCAGTAGGGTTAGAGATCAACTGCTACGCCTGCGCAGACCTGTAGTATGCGCGGCAAATACCCCAGCCCTAGTAACCCCAAGCCGTTCCCCGGCCCCTTGACCGAGAAGGAAGCCGCCTACGTCCTCAACTTGGTGGATAACAAGATGGAGCCTGAAGAGGCGTTCCGCGCCGCTGGTTACTCCAAGGATCAGAGCAAGCACCGAGCCAAGCGTCTCCAGCGCCATCTCTGGCTCCACATAGAGGATCGCGTCAAGCAGCGCGTGGGCGAGACAGCTACACTAGCTCTGAACACGCTGGAAGAGCTTATGCGTAACGCTGAGAGCGAGAACGTCAAGCTGAACGCTGCCAGAGATATCCTGAGCCGAGCCGGTTACGACGCTACGCAGAGGCGCGAGACTACCATCAAGGAAGTTTCCGAACTGTCAGACGAAGAGCTAGACCGTCAGATAGAGAAGCTTAGCAGCGATAATGTCCTGATGTTCAAGAAAGATGATGTCTTGAATGAGTAAGGCAGCTGCACTGGAACTACTGCGGGAAAAGAATCACCGCTTAGAGACTACCCGGATAAGCAGGTACACTCCGTACCCTTACCAGAGTAAGTTTCACAATGACGGTGGAGAGTGTAGGCAGCGCATACTAATGGCAGCTAATCGGGTGGGTAAGACCTACTGCGGGGCTGCTGAGACTGCCTACCATCTCACAGGGATTTACCCTGAGTGGTGGAAGGGTCGTAAGTTTGACAAGGCTGTCCGAGTTTGGGTGGCGGGGGAAAGTAACGACACCACGCGAGATATTATACAGCGAGAGCTATTTGGAGCACCTCAAGACCCTCAACTGAAGGGTACTGGAGCAATTCCTCTGAAGAACATAGTAGAGACAATACGAAAACCAGGTGTCCCTAACGCTTACAGCGCTGCGCTGGTTCGTCACGCAACCGGCAGGAACAGCCATATAAGTTTCAAGGCTTACGAGCAGGGCTTTGAAAAGTTTATGGGAGAGGCTGTAGATGTCATATGGCTAGACGAGGAACCTAAGCACGAGATTTTCTCTCAGTGCATAACCCGAACGGCAGACACCAGCGGAGTAGTCTACATGACATTCACCCCTGAGAAGGGGATGACAAACGTGGTCAGCGCGTTCCTGAACGACCTTAAGCCGGGGCAGTCGGTATCCACCGCTACTTGGGACGATGTGAACCACCTAGACGAGAAGACCAAGAAGCAGCTACTCTCAGTCTATTCGCCAGCTGAGCGCGAGATGAGATCAAAGGGTATACCTGTATTCGGGTCAGGATTAGTATACCCAATTAGAGAAGATGACGTTGTTTGCGAAGACTTTGACATACCTCGCCATTACCCTGTTATTGCTGCTGTTGATTTCGGTTTCGACCACCCCACTGCTATATCTTGGGCGGCTCTTGACCCTGATAACGATGTAATCTACATCTACGACGAGTACCGTAGGAGCAAGGAGACACCCCTGACCCACGCAGCCGTGCTGAACGCCAGAACGCCCAGCATACCAGTAGCGTTCCCGCACGACGGCTTGCAGCACGATAAGGGGAGCGGGATACAGCTGGCGCAGCAGTATAGAGACTTGGGCGTTTACATGCTGCCCGAGCACTTCAGCAACCCGCCAGCTGACGGTAAGCTTACGGGCAATAACTCTGTAGAGGCAGGCATAAGCATTCTGCTCCAGCGCTTTGAGACAGACCGGCTGAAGATTTTCAGCAGTTGCACAGAGACTATGGAGGAGATGCGCCTCTACCATAGAAAGAACGGGAAGGTAGTGCCTATCAAGGACGATTTACTAAGTGCCTTGCGCTACGCCGCCCTGAGTGTGGAACGCTTCGGAGAACGCACAAAGTCCAAGACCTTGTTCCGAAAGTACGGCTTTGAAACCGAGATAGAGTATAACAACGTAGGAGTAGTGTGATGGCTAAGAAGAAGAAGGGCAAGAAGGGCTACTGATGACTGAGAAAAATAGATATGGCAGGCCTATCGTACACGTTAGGACCAGAGGTGGTGAGATAGACGAGGAAGCTACAGCCAAGCTCCGAGCGCGGAACAGGATATTTAAGGACGAGGCAGCCCTGCAAAAGGCTATGGATTTTGGTCCTATAGGGCTAAAAAGGGCCTTACTACGCACAGCTAATAGAGGGATTTCGCTTCTTCTTGATGATAAGGATACTAGAAGGATTAAAAGACACGCTGCAAAGGCTCATAATATTAAGAGGAGCAGAGAGTGACGCGCTGGGACAGCGAGCGCACCTTGGATCGTATGACAGGTATCATACACCCGGATCGCAAGAAAGAGCAGGAAGGCCCGTTTGGAGCTATAATGCAAGCTATTGTACCTGATTCTCCCAGGAAGGGAAATAAAAATGCCAGTTCGAAAAGTAAGCGGGGGGTACAAGTGCGGCAGCAGGGGGAAGGTTTATCGAAAAAGAGCAAGCGCAGATAAGCAGTGCAGAGCTATTTACGCCAGCAAAGGTAAGAAGCGAATGAACCGAAGTCGAAAAGCATAGCACGATGGCAACATTATCAGACCCAGAAATTCTTAACCTTATCAATTCGGAGGTTACAGGTAGCTCAGGTTACCTAGATTCCGAGATAAGTATCCAGCGCGAAAAGGCGATGGAGTACTTCTACGGGGAACCCTTCGGTAACGAGGAGGACGGGCGCTCTCAGGTAGTCATCACCGACGTGCAGGACACCCTGATGTGGATGATGCCATCCCTGATGCGCGTGTTCACAGCTGGAGACAAGGTAGTCAAGTTCCTGCCAGTAGGCCCGGAAGATGAAGAAGTAGCCTCGCAAGCTACCAAGTACGTGAACCACGTTTTCTACAAGCAGAACGACGGGTTTATGATACTGTACAATTTCTTCCTCGACGCGCTAATGCTAAAGACGGGGATTGTCAAACACTACTGGGAAGAGGTAGAAGACACCAGCACAGAAGAATACGAAAACCTTACCCAAGGTGAGTTCGAACTGCTCGAACAGAACGACGAGTTAGAGCTACAGCAGCACACCGAGCGAACACTCACAGAGCAGATACTAGACCCGCAAACGCAGGAAGCTGTAAACGTAGAAATACCCGTGCACGATGCGGTATTTGTACGTACAACTCCGGGCGGTAAGGTCACGGTGGAGAACGTACCACCAGAAGAGTTCCTTATCAACAAAGGGGCCAAGACGCTGGAAGATGCCAGATTTGTCTGTCACCGCTCCTACAAGTCTCGCTCTGACCTGAAGATGATGGGCTTTGACGCTAAAGAGGTAGACAACCTCCCATCGTACTCTGGCGCTGCTGATAACATAACCACCAACCCTGTATTCATGGCGCGGCACGGCTACGACGGTACAGACATTTCCCCGGAAGAAGCTCGCGGACCTGCCGAGGAACTGGTAGAAATTTTCGAGTCGTTTATAAGGTGCGACATCTACGACGATGGCGTATCAACTCTGCGTAAGATTACCCACGGCGGCGATACTATACTGGATAACGAGCCAGTTAGCGAAGTACCGTTCAGCGTAATTTGCCCCATACCGATACCGCACAAGTTCTTCGGACTGTCGGTAGCTGAGACTATAGAAGATGTTCAGCTGATCAGGAGCACCCTGACGCGAAACCTGCTGGACAATATGTACTTGGCAAACAACGGAAGGTTCCAAGTAGTAGAGGGTCAGGTCAATATAGACGATCTCCTGACCAGCAGACCCGGAGGGATAGTACGAACCAGATCGCCCAACGCCTTATCTCCTATCCAGACCCCGGCTCTCCAAGACTACAGCTTCAAGATGCTGGAATACTGGGACACTATAAAATCAGGACGTACAGGCGTAAACCCGTCTACTCAAGGATTACCAGCAGACGTTCTGAAGTCGCACGTAACAGCAGGAGCCATCACAGGCGCACTTACCAACGCGCAGGGCCGCTTAGAACTGATAGCCAGAATATTTGCCGATACCGGCGTGAGAAGTATGTTCAAGGCTATTTACAACTTGGTACAGCGCTACGAGAGCAACGATAAAATTATCCGGGTGGATAATGCCTACGTTGAGATAGACCCTGCCAGCTGGCGCGAAGACCTGGATGTGGACATAGAGGTAGGCTTGGGGTACGGAGATCAGGATATTCGCATGAATAACCTATCTTCTTACGCAGCCCTGATAGAGAAGGTAGCTCAGCAGACGCAAGGACTAGTCACGTCAGAGAATATATACTCGTTGATGCGAGAGATCGCGGAAGAAATGGGTATTAAGAATGTAGACAAGTTTATCACAGCGCCTCCTCCGCCTGATCAGCAAGAACCTAGTATTCAGGAACAGGCGGCTCAGGCTCAGTCACAGGCAATGCTTATGACCGCGCAGGCAAGCATGAAAGAGGCAGAAGCTTCTATGCAGGAGGCTCAGGTGAAGGTAGCCAGAGTGCAGTTGGAGCGTATAGAAATAGAACAGACACTAGCACTGAAACAGGAAGAACTTAAATTGAAGGGGATAGAGCTAGGTTACGAAATGTCCTCTGGAGAACGAGTGAAAGCGTCGGGATAAAGGAACCGAATTATGGCAATACAAAATAATTTTTACCGGGTAAATTCAAGCGAAAACTTGACAGCAGGTACAGCGACAGGAACTACACGATCTGGAGCTTGTCCTACAGGTGTTTCGCTAGCTCGAATTTCTACCAGTGCTCTGGTCTATGTAGAAATCAAGGGTGGTCAGGGAGCAACTCCTACTGCTACGGTTGCAGGTTCTACCCAGATAGGCGTTAGCGATTCTGCGATATTTACAGTAGTTCCGGGCGATAAAATAGCAGCTATCACCTCTGCAGGCGCTGCAACCGTAAACATTAGTTGGCTAGATGGCTAGAAGGGTAAAGTAAAGTGGCTACTAATAAGAAGATTACAGCACTTACGGAACTAGTCGGAGTAGACCTGGCAGACGATGACGTTATACCTATAGTTGACATCAGCGCTGGTACCACTCACAAGATCAAGAAGTCTACTCTTGCTTCTGCCGTAGCTGGTGTGGCTAGCCTGACAGCTACTTCTCCTCTTGCTGTTGACGAGACAACAGGAGATATAACAGTCTCCACAGGGACCATACCTGTGAACAAGGGTGGTACAGGTGCTACCACCGCTGCCGCTGCTGCCACAGCCTTGGGAGTAGGCACGGGCGATAGCCCTCAGTTCACAGCTGTTAACATAGGAGCAGCCTCGGATACAACCTTGGCACGAGCAAGCGCAGGTAACTTGACAGTCGAAGGTAACGCGATTTACCGAGCAGGAGGTACCGACGTACCTGTGGCTGACGGTGGTACGGGTAGATCAACTCTTACAGCAAACTATGCTCTTTTAGGAGATGGGACCAGTGCGGTTCAGATGATCGCTCCCGGCACGAGCGGAAATCTCCTGACCTCTAACGGTTCAACGTGGGCCTCTACCACTCCTGCTGCGGGAGGTGCAGGTTACTTCTTGGGAAACTCATCTGGAGCTACGGGCGACACGACCAACGGGCTGACCGACATCTTCAGGGTCAATAACACAGCCTTGGCAACAAGCTGCGAAATAGCAGCCAGCACCAACGCTAGCGCCACTGGACCCTTAACCGTGAACACCGGCATTACCTTGACCGTTACCGGCACACTGGCAATCATCTAGGAAGCAGAGATATTATGAGCACACTCAAGGCAGATGCGGTAACCTCAAAGAGCACAAACACCGACGTTGTAATAACTGGCTCGGGGAGCGGAGTTCCCGACATAGAAACTGGCTTCAAGGTTTCAGGCACAGCCGGTGTCCCAATTGCCGATATCCGCACAAGTTCTGGAACAGCCAGTTCGAGTACGTTCCTACGGGGCGACGGTCAGTGGCAAGCTGCTGGAGGTGGTGCTTTAACCTACATCTCCAGTGTGACTGCTTCGGATGGAGATTCAAGCATTGATTTCACCAGCGGCATCGATAGCACTTACGACCAATATCAGTTTCATATATCTGGTATTCAGACCAATACAGATGACCGTACACTGAAGATGCGATATCGCACCGCCGGTGCTTTTCTTAGCGGCTCTCACTATGATAGTTATACCTTTCAATACTGGAGCTACAGCAGCACCTTCCATTCTGGCAATACAACGGACGCAGACCATCTTTTAATAGCGAGTCAAATTGGCGACGAAAGCTATTGCTATTGCAATGGAGTTGTAACGCTTTGGAACCCAGCTAGCACGGCATTTAGAAAGCAGACGTATTGGAACACTGTTGGTCACGGTCAAAACGGGGTGCGGGGGACTCAGGGAGTTGGCATTTACACAGATGTAGTCACCGCTATAGACGGGATGCAATTCTTTTTAGCGTCAAGTGCGACCCTCAAGGCAGGGACCATTCGTCTATACGGCGTGTCTAATTCGTAGAGGATAATTGTAATGACAAGATATCATGCCACTGTGGACGGAAGAGTACCTTTTACACCTGAAGAAGAGGCCGCTTGGGATGCAGAAAAACAAGCGTGGGCAGACGGTGCATCAGCTAGAGCCGCCGAAGCAATTCAAGGTAAACGGCGAGCCGCTTATAGAGAAGAAGCAGACCATCTTTATCTGGAGGAAGAACGAGGGGAAGTTCCTGTAGGGACTTGGGCTGCTAAGGTAGCTGAGATTAAAGCTAGATATCCGAAGGATTAAGACATGAGTTCACTAAAGACAGATGCCATTTCTGCTGCCACAGGTACCAACACCAATTTAGCACTGACGGGCAAGGGCACGGGGAAGGTTGCACTGGGTGATGCTGCGCTCCAGTTCCCCGACGCTGACGGCTCCAGTAGCGGCGACGTTCTCCAAACCAATGCGTCTGGTGTTCTTAGTTTTGCCACTCCTGCGGCTGGCGGTTTCACCTTGGGAACTCCAGCAGCTACAACGTCAGGCACTTCTTTTACCATTGGTAGCATCCCATCTGGGACAAAGATGATTATCTTGAATTGGTCTTCGGTAT
>VTLG01000684.1_pt1 | contig 37203 bp, 50 predicted proteins | sample 4694571 | NCBI WGS metagenome assembly VTLG01 (sample SAMN12604809, study PRJNA352737) | marine metagenome | biome: ENVO:00000447; feature: ENVO:00000209|ENVO:00000569|ENVO:01000036; material: ENVO:00002151; isolation source: viral sequences binned using virsorter ...
GAGTTTGAAGATGGATATATGTCCGAAGTGTGGAGCATGAATGCGAAATATTACAATTTCATGAATGGCCTTTTTTCTTCCTTTCCTTTAAAGGATACATCAAGTACACTTCAAGTATTAACTAAGTAATCATGAATGAACCAACGCCATTAAGAATACGACCAAAGTTGTATCAAGAAATGAAAGATGAAATGCCAGAAATCTTTACAGACACTACAACTTGGGGTAATTACCTGATGAGAGTCGGGTTAAACTTCCATTTGGGGCTTGACCCATATGGTAGACTGGGAAAACCGACCGACAGAAAGGAAAAAAGAGAAAGAAGGGAGGTTTTACCTATACCATATATAGAAGAGAATAGAATAAATAAAGAAAAAAATAAAAAATGGATTTTTACAAAAGAACAGATACCTTTTTTCCCTTTTAAAAATTACAAACACTTAATCGTTAAATTCTGGGAAGTTAAATCTGGGGCAAAGAGTGAAGAATCTTTCAAGCTACTAATCGGGAAGAAAGGTTTAAGAGGGATATATGACAGCTACGGTGAAACTGCCGTCAAGGATCAGCTAGAAGAGGCCATAGCGAATAAATGGCAAAGTATTACCCTAAAGAACTACGAAGCCTATGGAAGGCCAAAGAATGCCGATAAGGAGCCTGTAACCAATCATCCAGCAGGAAGAGTCTTTACAGCGGCAGGAGGCTTTGAATGATGGAATCCTTATTCAACAATCGTTCTTTAATTCTCAGACTCAAGAAGGGATTAAATACCCCTAATCCTGCTAATCCTGATGTCCCTATGTGGACGTTGGAAGATCTAGATGAACCTAGTCCAGGTTTTAAGGCCAATGTCGAAGCTGCAAACAAAAACCTTCGGATTTTTCCTAGAGGTTATCAAGGTGTTCGACACAAAAACTTAGCAAGAGAAAATCTTGCTCCTGAAATCACTGAATCTGTAGAGGTCATCGACCCTAAAGATTTCCCTACCAACCAAACCAATTAAAAACAATGGACAATCAACAAGCTTTTAATCGTGATTTTGCAAAAATCTTAGAAACATTAGAAGAATTAAATAAAAATAATTCTTTCAATGAAGAAATTTCTGAATTGCAAGACGAAGAAATAATGAGATTGCAAAAAGCAATTCGTAGCTTATGTGATTCTAACGTGAGACTTATTTCAACTCTTGAAAAATCACTTTTAGGAATAATGAAAGTGAATACAGTTTTATATAAAAAATGTGAGTTGAATACTAAATCGATAAAGTTTTTATGTGAAACATTATCAAAAAAACTTGAAATAGAACTAGGAGAAAACCAATGAATCCTTTTGCAAAGTGGATGCACGTTCAAGCTTTAAAACGTGAAGATCCTTGGTCTTCCTTTTGGCTTGATGCTTTACCAATTCATCGTAAAGAACCTGAACATAAATATATATGGGAGCCTACAAATAAAGCTCTTTTATATTCAACAACTCAGGTCTGTAATAACAAAACACCAGAAGCTTTAGCTAATATTGAACGCTATCGTTATGGCCCTAATGGTTGGGAAGCTAGAGGTAAAAAAGTTCATTGGTGCTTAGAGCAGAAGATGCTCGGTGATCCTGCACCTGATCCTGATATATATGCTGAATGGGTTGAACCATTATTGAGCCATCCATTCTTTGAGCAGTTCGAGGCATGGAGTGTCGAATATATGCTATGTGATCTTGAAAAATCTGTAGGAGGTCAGTTGGATCTTCTTGGGTATGATCATGCTTCAAATCAATTAATGTTGATTGATTTAAAATCGCAAAGCAAATCAGGTAAAACTTATTCCACTAATGCTCAATTAGGAAGTTATGTGGAGGCACTAAAAACACATCATGGATTGGAAGTTGATGTGTGTAAAACGATCTGGGCTAAACCTAATAAGACAACAATTGGTGATGATCAACCTGTTGAAGAATGTTTAGATGCATGGCATAAAGCATGGGAAAGATTTAAACAGAAGCAAGATATAGATTTCTAATGAACTTGAATGAAAATTTTGGTCTTTGGCTATCTCAATACGATGGCAAAGATCCTACGGTTAAAGATCTAAAAAAAGATTTCGTCATGATGAGGGGATTATTCCCTAAACAAGGCGAAATCGAAGATTTTAAAACTCCTGAAACTGTTTATGCTGATATTGCACGAATGAATGGTTGTTCTGGAGCTATTACAGCATTGAAAAATGCTGCTATCGAATATGGGCAACCTTTAAAGTCTTAAGTAATCGGCTTGAATGGTGTTAAAGCAGATTGTTCTAAACAATACCCTTCACCATGACCTAATGTTTTTAGGTTTTCAGGTTTTATAAAATCTTTTTTAAAAATATATCCTTTAATATCAACTTGGTTTTTTGTCACTACACATAAAACATACATATCAACATCTGGATTAACTTTTTTAGTTGCTAAAAGATGTCCACTTTTTATATGCGTAGATTTAATATCATAAGCAACACCTTTAAGTCTTCCATCACAACTTCCACTTCTTGGACTTAATCCAAGATCAGGAAAAACATTGAAGTATTTTGCAAAAGCATATTCAGCTTTAATTCCCATAACATCAGATTCAATTCCATTTTGATTACCTATCTTTTGATCTTTTACATTTGCAGAACGAGCAATTAAAGATCTCATTCTCCCTATACATTCACAAACTAAAATTTCAGATGAATCTAGCTCAACAATCATTTATTAAAGTGCTTAGAGTATTAGTATAGAGTCATATGAATGAAATTTTTATTCCTGTCATAGGAATCCCTGCTCCTCAAGGAAGTAAAAGGCATGTAGGGAATGGAATTATGATTGAAAATAGTAAACGTGTAAAACCTTGGAGGCAAGACGTAAAAGAGGCAGCACTAAATTATTACGATGGAGAAGTCATTGATCAGGCTGTAGAAGTAGAAATTATATTTATGTTTGCAAGACCTAAAAGTCATTATGGGACTGGTAAAAATTCAAGAAAGTTGAAACCATCTGCTCCTGTATTTGTAACAAGTAAAGGGAAAGGTGATCTTGAGAAGCTGGAAAGGTCTACCTATGATGCATTGTCACAAAGCAGTGGTGGCAGTGTTTTAAAGGATGATTCGTTGGTTGCACAAAACAGGAACACAAAACGCTATTGCGTGGCAGGAGAAAATCCTGGGGCTAAGATAATCATTCGCACACTAACTTGCTAATTCTAAACTAATAGTATAGAATAAAAGAGTTCTAAGCATTCAACATGCCTACTACTACAAAAACCAAAACGGGATCTATTCCTGATTTGTCTGGTCTTATTTCAAAAGAGGATCTTCATAAGAAGGGATCTTTTGCTACATATATGAACTGGGCAAGAACAACTCAGTACTTAAGAGAACATGCTTCAGGCTGGGAGTTTCATCTTGAACCTAAAAACGAAGAATATGTATGGCCTTCTCCTGATGGCAGTGGTTATTTGATGTGTTTCTTCCAGAACGGAGAAAAGAAAACACCTTTGTTTCCTTTCCCGATCATGGATAACAGGAACAATCCTCTACCACTAGAGAAAATTAGTGCAAGAGATGTTAGTGACTCACATCGAAGAGGCTTATGTGCTTGTGCTGCGTTTGTATTTGGATTGGCCTATGAATTATGGGCAAGGATTGAAATAGAAGAAGCAGCTAAAGTTAAAGTTGAGCCTGAAAAGAAAGAAGTTGTTCGTTCTCCTAAACGAGGTGCAGCAGCAAAACAACTTGCCAATGAAATGATTACTGGCACTGCTCCAACAGTGACACCTCGTGATCAATTATTTGAAGACTTGCAAAAGTCAGATCTTAAAACAAGAAACGAAGTGCTAGTTCAATTCAAGTCATTAAATTTTCCTCAATCCATTGTTGACGATAAAGACAACAAAGGAATGTTTGCACTTGTTAAGACGGAGGCCCACATTAAAGATGTAAGGGACATCATGAATGCATTAGAAAATCCTTCTCCCTAATGACACCTGAAGCTGTTGATTACGCTGCAAAAGCAGTTCTTACACAACTTTCAAACAGACGTAAATGTAATGTCGAGTCTCTAAAAAACGACATTAAAACAAGTAAACTAATTAACCACTTTTATTCAAATGGCTGACTTTCAATCCAATTTCGTTCCTGCTTTCCCTTTTCCTATTAAATGGTCTGTAGGTGACAACACTTTCGATGACAAAGATAAGAATCCTAAAACAATAGGTCTTGCAATTCCTGTTGATTCAATTGCTGGTTTAGTCAATCTTTTAATGGCATTAGAAGCAGATACTTCTAAGCACAAGCAAGGAAAAGTTTGGAGCAAGGAGAACGGAGAAGAGAAAAAAGCTGTCGTATATCTCAACGGTAAAGGTAAAGAATCAAATGATGGATATGGTTGCTTTGGCAATATCAATCCTAAAAAAATTGAAGTAGAACCTAACTTCTAAACAAATACAGGGTCATATATATGGCCCCTCTTTTTTAAACAAATGGAAACAACAAAAACCTACTCTCCTAAAGTTTCAATCGAAACTGAAAAGCTAGAAGCTTTACTAAAGATCTGTACTGCCGCTGTTAACCATAGCCTTCAAACAGAAACTTTTATCAAACATAATCCTCAAGTTCACGCAAGAGAGCTTCGCAAAGCTTTATCTTCTATAACTACCGAGCTAAAGGAACAAACCAAACAATGGGTTTCTCCTTATTCAAGGGTTCAAGATCTAACAGAAGAACTTGATGAACTTAATCATGAGGATAAAGATCGCTATGAGCCTAATCAAGAGTTTTCTTTTGTACATGACATCATTGATGAATATGTAACTGAAGCTGACAAGCAATTTGATTACGAACCTAGTGATGAAGAGATCTCTGACTCCTATGGCTATACAGCTAAAGAGATATCAGATCGAGCATGGCAACAAAAAATGGAGGCAAAAGGGTGACTGAAAGACAAGAAGCCGAAAGAGCTTTAAATCAACTTCTTTCTTTAATTGTTGGCAGTAGATTTGCTAAAGCAAGTGATTGCTATAAAGACAGACCTTTAGACCGCATTCGTGCTTGCTACCAATTCACGCTGGAAGAAGAGAATGAATCTTTTGGCAGTGCCACAAGAATGAATCAAACAAACAGGAAACTTGATTCTCTTAAATCGTTAACAGTGTTAGCTCAACTTACAGAAAGTATTGATTGGAGCTAAATGCTTTTTCTACACTAATATGGTAGTGTTAGCAAAATAACGACATCAATGAAGCATCTTAAGCCGAGAGAGGATGGACAATATATGATCCAATCCCTTTTACCTCCTGAAAGAGGCGGCTTATTTGTTTCATATGTTGAAAGCGAGCTAGGAAAAACACCAAGTGCCTTCATCAAAGAGCTTGTATTTAAGTACCTTCAAGAAACATTTCCTGAAGTGTATGCCGAACTAGAACAAGAAGATGAAGAGAACTGGAAATCTATCGTTAGTAAACGAGTTGATGGAAAAAAGAAGGCAAAGGAGAGTCGAGAGATTAAAGTATTTGGCTCTACCGAAAATGCTCAAATTGCAAAAATCCTCCCCGACAGAATGTATCGCAAACTCAGGTATGAAGAACTCAATCAACCAATGCCACCACCAGAAAGAGAATGAAACTCAACTGGTTTTTTGCCATGATCTTCCTTTTAAAATTATCAATGGAAGAAGAATATGGTTAACTCATCCTCCTAATGGTTATATATGTACCGATGGAACTCGGTATTTAAATGCAGAAACTGCTTAATTTTCTTGGCTCACCTTTTGTTTATAGGAGTCCAAAACCATATCAAGGTTTTGCAAGATTTTTAGAATATTTACCTTCTAAACAATTAAGAGGATTAGCAGAAACAGCAGCTCATTGCAGCAAGAAAAAACTCGTTCAAATTTATTTACAAAAAAATGCCCTCTCCCAAATTCAAACTGAATGATCAGGTCAATAAAAAAAGAAACACAGGGATATTATTAAAAATCGAACCGAACGTAGGGAAAGTTATAAAGGTCATTGAAAAACATAATGTAAGAGGTCGAATTTGTTATTACTACGGTGTTAAATGGCCTGACGGAAGACGGTCAGAACACGCACAACACATACTTGTTCCAGCTCCATAAATGACGAATCAAACTTATTGTCCTTGCCCTAAGTGTTCTAGCGTTAGGACTAGGGTTGTTTTAACTAAACGTGCCAAAGATGGCATCACAATCAGACGTAGACACTGTCGTGAATGCGATCATCGTTGGTATTCAATTCAATATCCAGAAGTTCCAGTTAAAGAAAACGAAGTTAAATGGATTGGAACAGGATCTAAAGCAAAATTTGTACCGTCATAAGCCAAACATTTTCTTTATCCAATGATTTGGTGGAGGTTGCTTTTCAGCCTTTGCCATACAAGCAATCTTTGCTTTACATCGTGCTATCTCAGTTAAACAATTAGCAATAAATTGTGCTTGTTGAAATTGACTTCTTTCTATTGCTTCGCAATGTTTTATTAGTTGTTCTTTTGTAGCCCCATCAGTAAACCATCTAATCTTTTTTTCCAGCTCCAGCTCCTGTTCTATTGTAGGAGGTTCCATTAAGGAATCTAATAGAATGAATTGTTCATCCAAGTTCTCCATCTAGTTCTTTCCTTTTAGCTGCTAATCCAGTGTATAAGCCATGCATAGGATTGTCAGGTAGGTGACGACCATCTAGAACGTATAAACGCTCCATCTCTAGCATTCTCTGTCTGTCTTCTTCTAGCCAGTCTCTCTTGTAAAAGCTCATTGCAATGTAGTAGTTGAATTAGGGTATAACCTTGACTGCAAGAAGTTTACAGCTTGATCATCAAGTGTATTTGTAGTCTGTTTTGAAGCTGCTTTCAATAGGTCAAGTAACAGTTTTTTACCTGCTTCACTACGCAAAAAAGCATAAAGAAGAGGCAAAAAAGGTTTAGTTAATTTTTTCATAAATAAGCCCACTCTTCACAATCCTATATAAAACAGCTACATTTGGCTTGGTGATCCCCATACACCCCTTCAAAGCCTCCCTGGAATTGCAAAGCAGGGGAGGTTTTGTTGTTTATGCCACTTACTAAGTTAGCAGGATTATGGAGCCAAAAACGATTGTATGTTTTTGTTCACACTGCCTTGAAAGGAGAAGGCAAATTGAGAGAGCTTACCTATTGAACAACAAAAAAGAACTGGCTAAAGTTAAATAGAAATTTACTAGGAGGATGCAAACTTAATCATTAAACAACGCTGTGGGAAGCGGATTGTTCTAGCCCTTGGGTCGTAGAGGACACCAAGGGTTTTTTATTGCCCTCTCCAGTTACGAGGTCTGCTTGAATCAAGTCTGACTAGCTCCTTGTCTATAGCATTGAGTCGGTGAAATATTTCTCTCACATCTCCTTGACGTTTTGAGGATCTATTTCCTAAAACCATCAGCAAAGCTGACACCATAGCTCCAATCAAAGCAGCATAAATTTCAGGCATTTACATTAGGCCAGTATCCTTTCTGAATCTTAATCCATTCCTTCTGAGCATCTATCAAATCAGGCTTAGATATATCTGGATCGTTAATTAAACTCCATAACTCAATTCTTTTATTTATCTGCTCAACTGTTAAGCCATGAGCTTTGGCTATCACTTCTTTTTGTTCCTGAGAAAGGAATTTCATTACTTTTTAAGCTTTTATGTGTAATCTTAGAATACTGTTTCTAGTTTTTTATGCCTGAAGAACAAAAACCTAAAGCCAAGCCTGATAAAAAAGGGCCAATTGGTAAACTAAAAGACATCGCTGAAGATAAAGAAGAACAGCTCCAGATCATAGGTGTAGCAGTGCGTTTGGGCGTTGTTATTTGGTCGGGTTTTATCGTAACTTTAAATTATATAACTATTCCAGGCTACAGTTCTGACCCCAAAGATATAACTTTTCCTGCAAGTTTGCTGACGGGAGCTTTAGCGAGTTTTGGTTTGGAGGGTGGAAAAAAGCGTGGTGATGGAACGTATAAGTCAGAAGATGAAAAGCCTATGAATAAAAAAGAGATACAGGCAATGCTAAGTGAGCAATCTGGTTCGTTCCAAACAATAAGAATTGAAACTCCTATTAAACTGGTTCCACAAGAACCTAAGATTGACCCCATCACAGGGAAAGAAGTCGATCCTCAATCAGGCAAGCTCACATGAAAAAGTTTCTAATCTTGCTACTTCTAGCAAGTCCAGTGCAAGCAGATATGCGGCACTCAATCACTACATCAGCAAAGATTCAAGTTGACGCTGCTTATAGTTCGGCTGAAAGAATTGGAACGACTTACAGCATCACAGGGAACAACGTGACTCCAAGCACGACTGTTGGAGGCACTACTACCTCTGGGGCTATTGGAGGCTTGACTGCTGATTCAGTGACTTCAGGAGTCCCTGCGATTGTAGACACGGATTTCACGATCACAACAGCAGGATCAGCCGTAAGTCTCACAGAAAGCCTAGTGGTTGGTGATGCAGTCCAAAGTGCAACAACAGTCACTGGAGGAGTGGTTCCTGCCTTGCCGTCACTGGGAGTAACCGTAACAGGAGCAGGAGGTGTTTCAGGTGGAACGATTACTTCTTTAAGCTCTGGTGTTCATACATGCGGAGGAACAATGGGAGCTGGGTCTAGTTGCACAGCTCAGACCATAGTTGAATCAGTTGTTGATTAACAATGAAACGCTATCTTCCGCTATTATTGTTATTAAATACCACTGAGATCCTAGCTGTACCAGTGGTTCCCAACTTTTCTAGCGGAAGTATGTCAGCAGTGACCCGTACCACTCAGAATATTACGGAGTCGATAGTTTCGACAGACTATAATACTGGGCATTCTCTATCTATAACAGGGACAAATTTAGAAATAGATGGATCAACAATGTTACCTGACCCTACAACTATTAACCAAACTGTAAATGGGACAACTTATTCATGGACTGGAGCCGATCTAACAACAATGCCCAATGTTTCAATCAAAAATGCAGGGGCAGCGTTTCAAATGAATCAAAGTTACCAAGGGCCAGGTTTAGCAAACATAACAAACATAACTCGAACTACTCAGGTAGAAAGCGTTACAGAAACTACCTCTACATTCTCTCAATAATATTTGCACTTAACCCTTTAAAAGTATTAGCAAATACCTCCCAAACAGCAGCTCCTGTAGCCAATTCCAGTGGTTCCGTAACGAACATGGCGATTCAATCGCTTCAAGGTAATATGATACAAAATCAGTATGGTAATGGAATAGTTTGTCAAGGCCCAATGTTAACTGCATCTCCATTCTTAACTGATAGTTTCCAGCAGCAATTACCACATGAATATTGGTATCAATCTCCTGTTTATGATGATGATGGAACTATTATTTACTACCAAGATATTCGTACAGGTCAGAAAGATTCTGCAAGTTTAAATTGGGGATTTTCAATTACATTTAGTCTTCCATTAGATAACTCTTTACAAAGGCGTTGTAAGGAGATGGCTGATACTTGGTTAGCTATAAAAAAACAAGACCTTTCTGACAAGCAACTATCGTGGCATGTGGCTCGTCTAAAAGAGTGCGGTCAACTAAAACTCTCTGGGATAGAATTTTCAGAGGGTTCCGTCTTCTACTCATTATGTGAAGATGTCCTTGTTAAGCCGAAGATGGGACAAGTGCTTCCTCATAGACATAACATTCCTCCTATTTCTTCTTCTTCTTCTTCAAAGGAGGTAGACCTCGTTTCTCCCGCCGATAAGAAATAGTTCGTCTTTCCGCTAAATTTGAACGCTCCACTTTCTTGCCTAATATCTTTTTCACCTTATTTACTATTTGCTTAATGATAGGTTTGACGGCCTTTAAAAGCAGTGGGGTACTCAATGCCGCAGTAGTAGCCACAAGAGTAATTCCTCCCGTTTTCACTACTTGGGGAATTGTAGGTATCGCATCAATTATCTGTTGTTGAACATTTAATTTTTTATATCTAGTTACACAACGGTTTCCAACCAATTCATACTTAATAATCTGTTTAGTACCTTCTTCTACTTTTGTCCCAACTTCAGGCGCACCATCGGGAGGACAAGCTCCTAACTTTGCTTTTGGTACTTCTTGTTCTGGAAGGGTTTCTGGTTGCTCGTATCGTTGAGGTTCTTCTGATTGTGTGTAAATAAATTCGTTAGGAGTAAAGTTCATTGCGTCATAAGACGGGTATTGCGCATCACAAATAAAAACATTTCCATCAGGATCATTGCTTACTAAATTGTCATTTTCTTTTGAGCTTTTTCTACTTTCTACACAGCCAGGAATCTCGATAACAGGAAATCCTACAGGCAAAACAACAGGAACATTGGGAGTGTTCACAGTTGGAGCGTTAATGATGTAAGTACGAACTGGTTCTATCTTTATTTTTTCATTTTTTATCCCTACCTTATCAACTCCTATACGTGGTATATCTGTCAAAATTTAGGCAAAGACATCCCAGCACTTCCAGCAGCTTTAGGCTTTGCAGTAGGAAGAACAGGGCCAGAAAGTCCAGGCATCTTTAACGACCCAGTGACTTGCTCAATCAATTGCTGCTTTAACTTCTCTTGGTTATCACTGTTAGTAATCCAAAGATAACCAAACACACCACCACCAGTTATACCCAAGACGAGTAAAAACGAAAGTGCTGAGATAATGTTGAAAACTTTTTGCATGATTATTCATTGAATGGGCCAGAAGTCCAAACTTCAGTAGGAGCTTTCAAAGCTGCAACTGAATTTTTAACTGCATTTTCATTAGCAGTTACGGTATCAGTACCAAGTTTTGCTTTAACGGCTGCAACTAAAGCAGTGTCTCCAGATCCCAAGAAAGTTGCATAATCTTGCATATCTGAATCAGAAGGACGATCCAAAGAAACTTCACTGTAAATAGAGTCGGTGGTATCACCATCAACACCAGTTACACGATAAGAAACGCTTAAAACGCACTTCTTACCAGCAGTTTCATGCTTGTGAGAGTCAACAGACCAAGTAATAGTTGCAGCCATTAGAACAATGTTTTAAATAAGTTTACTCTGAAACTACTTCACAGGCAGGATCTGGTGCGGAAAGATCTTGCAATGCTTCAATAGCACCTGTGATCTTAACAATCTTTTGAAGTAGTTCTTGCTGAGCCTTTGTTTTTTCGTTGATCTCTTCCTGACCAGCGTTATATTCATCGGCAAGAGTTTTTGCTTCTGCTTGTTTAGTAGCTAAAAGCTCGTCTGGGGTTGGCATAAAGAAACCTAATTACGTTGGAATTGTAGCCCTAAATTGCCATTTGTAAAACGGCGGGTTTCTTAATGAATTGTCCAAGACCTTATTGCCCCTATTAATTTAATATAACCAGTCAAAGTCACACTACCTGTACTCAGCTTCAATTGAATCCTTGAAGTACTGTTGTTGTCCCAAGCAATTTGATGATTAATTTTACTACCACTCGTTGAACTGCCAGTCGCATCGTATAGACCATACATGCCAGCATCTTCAACCACAGTATGCCCTCCATATCCGTTATATCCGTTTACTGTTCCTCTTAAGACAGCCCTTGCTCCAGAATGTGAACCCCAATCTGAACCATAAATAATGATTTCATAGTAATAGCTTTCATGTGGATTGCCATCAGAAACTCCTGAAGCAACAGTGGCAATATCTACCCAGCTAGTACTTGTTGCTTTCTCAAAAAATGTCTCAACTACTTTATGTCTATTAGCAGCATTGTGTTGAGTATATTTCACATACTGCCCTGACGCTGTTATGCGGCATCTCTCTTCTGTATCAGCACTACCAGTACTACTTCCATGAGTAAAGAAAGCTAATCCATTAACATCATCATCACTACCTGCTTGAATTGCTGCGATTGCAGAACGTCCATTTCCACCACAACTAAACGAAATTGCACCACCATACGTTCCAGAAGATTGGTTTGCTAAACCATGAAGGTCTATTCCATAAATTGATTTTCCACTGTTACCAGCCGAATAAGTAGCAGGAGCTTTGACTTGAAGGGCTGTCTCAGGTGCTGTTGTCGCTATTCCAATTTTTCCACCAGACGTAATCCGAAGTCTTTCTGCTGGGGTTGTTGTTCCTGTCCTGAAATATATTCCTGTGGGAACAGTATTACTACTGACAGATCCATCAACAAAACCATTAATTGTTGCTCTTCTTAGATAATTAGATCCATCATATCCAGCGAAATTAATATTACCTAATAAATCACCTGAACCAGAGGCAGTTGGACTTGAAAAAGATGATCCTCTACCACTATGAAAAACTAAGTCAGGGCCACTACCATTATTTCTGTAAAGATATGGCCCACACTCTCCACTACTTTTAATAGTAAACTGTCCATCTTGTAAATGTAATTTAGAACCTGGAGAAGTTGTACCTATACCTACCTTCCCATCTGTTTTTATTACTAAATCATCAGGAGATGCAGAACTACCCAGTCCAAGATAACCAGTATTATTTGTATTTGATGTTGCGACTGCCTGTATTGATGTTTGGAATGATGTGACTGTGCTACTACCATTATGTCTTGTTGCATTAAAGAATAATTTTGGAGAACTATCATAACCATTAGCAGATAATGAGTAATCCCCATTTATATTCATATCAAAATTTGCAGCTCCTCCAGATCCAAAACCAAAAGATCTACCATTTCCATCACTATTTTTAATTTCTAAAGGAGTTGTAGTTGCACTAATCTTCATTCCATTTGTTCCATCAGGAACTCTTAAATGTAATCTTGGGTTACTTCCATATACCAGATAGTCAGCAGCACCCATTTCAACGTCAAGCAAGTGACTTGGGCCAGTTGTACCTATACCTACTTTTCCATCTGATGTAATACGAAATCTTTCACTTGAGTTAGTTGCAAATATTATGTTATTTGCATCATTTGTCTTAACACAAAAATCATTTGCACTAGAACCACTAATTAATTTTCCAGCGTCTACCGCAAGACCCACATGTCCTTTTACAGTACCATCAACAGAAAATCTAATAGCATTTTGTTTATTACTACCACCAACACCAGTATTAACATTTAATCTAAGACAATCAGTTCCATTAGAATTATAAAGATCTAATATATGTCCTGGGCTTGTTGTACCTATCCCTACGTTTCCACCTGATGTAATGCGAAGTCTTTCCGATAGACCTAAACCTGTTCCTACACTAACCGCAGAGCCAGCAGCCTTGTTAAGAAACCTAATAGCCCCATCACCTTCTGTTGTTATCGCACCATAAGATTTATTATTTGATCCATCTGCATTAGCTTCCCAAACAATTGGGATGCCTCCATGTACGCTTCCTGTGTAAGTGTTTTTAATTTTTATATATCTATTACTAAATCTATTACCCTCTGCTACACCACCTTTTATTTCTCTTATTAACTCAGTTGTTTCAGGGTAACTGCCACTTGCTGAAATTAAAGTTTTCCCATCAAAAGTAAGATTCGCTTCCGCATTTAAGCCAGATCCCGTACCAGTAACAACTCTATTATTTGCATCATTACTAAGACTTAAGCCAGAATTATCATCAGCCCATCCAAGTTGACCACTTCCGTCAACTTTCAATAATTGGTTTGCGCTCCCTATGGTATGAGGGAGCTTTAGTTCTAAGTTAGAAGCAGGATTAGTCCCAGGAGCTGCAAGGCTCATGGAATTGCCAGAGGCATGTTTTAATCTAATACTGCTCATTTATTTATTCCGCAGGTTTATCTGCAATAAGTTTAGCCTTCCACGCATCTTTGACCGCAGTAGTCCAAACAGCATTACAAACAGATTTTACTTCATCTGCAATAGCAGTCACCCCATCTGGCTCTTTATCTAAAGGATTATCTACTAAATTATCGGATGCGTCTAACGTACCAGGATCTAAAACAAAGCGTTCAAAAGATCTGGTGAGTTCAACACCATCCTTTTTTATCACCGTCGCTTTTCTAATTTGAACGGCTTTGTACTGACCTACGACCTCTATTTTGTCGTATTCAATTGATTCAGCTAATGCCATTTTAGGAACGTCCTCCAGACGAGACAGGTTTAATGGTGCTTAGTTTAGAGACATAAGGTGAGGTCTAACTTTATACCATATAAGTCACTGTACCTCTGACACGGTAGCCCGCCGTTTGCGCTCTTATAGCCTCACAATTATTACCAATAGAATAAAATTTAATTTTATCACTATTTCCTTCTACATAACTAAGGAAATTAAGAGATTCGTTGTCTTGAGCATTACCACTTGTATTTGTAAAACTAGGAGTAAAGTGAAAACCATTAGCCTGTGCTGAAAAAGGTAATCCTTCGATTCTTCCCCCAACTTGAGCCGTATCAGCAGGACTAGAAGCATAAGTACAATCGAATTGAATAGTGACTAATCTTCCTACTTTTGTATATGTAGCGGTATTGTTATTTGTAATTGTTAAGTATTGGTTAGCTGGTGTCCAAGTTCCTTCTTCATATTCATCTAACGCATTTGCGGCTGCTGTATCAGTTCCAAAGCATAATCCTCCAGAATTAATAAAGGTTCCTTTTCTACTTAAAGAACCGCCTTGTGTTGTCCAGAATTGAATATCTCCTTGAGTTGCACCAGCAGCAGCACTAAAGTCACTATTATCACCATTACGACCAAGACGTATCTCAGCACAAGTTCTTAAATCATGTACTGATCGAATTACATTTACAGCTCCAGCAGTAGTATTTGCTTCATTTACCATCCTTAGAATAGGATCAGTACCAGCAGAGGTATGCCGAACGTCAACATAACTAGAAGATTCAAGCGATAAAGCTCCTACTCCTGCGTTCCGAACGTATGAGTCACCTCCGTCGTGAAAAATTTCTAAATCTGAAGCATTTCCGAATTCAAGTTTGACATTATCGTTCATCCGAACTGCGTCTTCTGCTGTATATAAGTTAGTCTCTCCATTCCAATAAAGAACCACACCAGCGTTGGGATAACATCTAATACTCTTAGTACCAGTGCTTGAAGCCTGTAACTCTAAATTTGCATTGTTATTGACATTTCTAATTGTTGATGTACCTCCATCATGGAACAATTGAAGGTCTGCTCCAAGACCAACTGTTATCTTGCCAGAATCATTATTTATCTGGAAGTTTCCACTTGAGTCGAATTTTGCTTTCTCTGAGCCATTAATATGAAACTTAATTTGACCACTAGAACCAGCAGAATTTAATTTTAAATTGCTATTGTTTACAGAAGTTTCTATAAAATCATTTATTTTTATCCGTCCACCAAACGTGGCGTGTCTATTGTCATCAATAATTAAACCACTAACCGTGTCTATTTTGATGTGAAATTGACTAGAACCTCTAACATTATTTGGATCTACATCTACAAGAAAAGTATCATTATCGTAACTAATAGTTGAGTCATTATTAGAAACTATTGCATTTTCTATTCTTATTTTTCCAGTTTTTATATGTAATAAATCTTCTGGACTTGTTGTGTTGATGCCAATCTTATTAGGAATCGCAACATTCCCAGAAGTATCTAAAGTAATACCATCAACAGAAGCGTTGACATTCCTGATAGCATCGGTTTTTAATCTGCTCATAATTCGGTTGCGAGTTTCTTAGTTTAGAGACATAAGGGGAGGTCTAAGATGCTTGATAAGTAAAACTAAATGTCATAACTAAGTTTGTTTGATGAGATGCTGGAACATTATTGGCAGAAGGTGAATAATCAGATTTTGAATCAATAGTATATAAGTAAATAGTTGTATTACTTTCTCCCCAGCAAATTGAAGCAGTTAATGAACTATCTAGCTGATCTTGAGATCTCCAATGACCAACTACTGATGTACCAGGCGTTGATGGAGTAAATGGAAGAGAACCATCCAAATGGAAAACATAATTACTACCACTTGAAACACTATCAGTTCTTATTCTTCCTGAAATATGAACCAATCTTCCTACCTTAGTATATTTAACAATCGAACCGTTATCATTACCACCACTTGTATTATCACTTTTTCTTAAATACCAAGTGAGATTTCCTTCTTCATAATCGTTTAACCCATTCGCTGTTGCTGTATCACCCTGAAATTTAACACCATCAGCATCTATTCTAAATCTAGTATTACCAGCCGTACCAAATCGCAAAAAGTCCCCATTATGTGCGTATTTCATATAACCAACATCATCATCGTGAACATCACCAAATTGCACAGCACCCCAACTTCCACTATCTGAGAGCATGGTGATACCACATGCTCCAGTAGAACCGCCACCACCACCACTATTATTAATGGTTATATCATCGTAATATTCATTCGCATAATATGTTCTAGTGCTACCTAATAATATTTTCCCACTCGAATTTATGCGGAGTTTTTCTGAACCATCTATCCTAAGATTGCAAAAACTATTACTTCCAGCGTCTGACGCATCAACATCAAGAGTAAGATTATTAGAACTATCTATACTAAGAACACTATAACCACTGTTACTACCATAATGTAATCTTATGGCAGGATCTGAAGCATGAGAAATTTCTAAAGCATCGCTAGGACTCGTAGTTCCCAGTCCAACATTCCCCTCTTTAGTAAGTTCAATAACATTTGAAAAAGTTGATCCAGCAGCAGCAGTAGAAACTTGTAGACCTAAATTACCAGCAGCAGCATTGTTATTAAGGAATCTCCAGTTTCTTTCATTACCAGTTTCATTTGGTTTTGATAAAATAAATGTTCCATCGTAAACGTCTAAAGTTCCTATAGGACTTGTTGTATTAATACCTATTTTTCCATTAGATGTAATGCGAAGTCTTTCTTGACTTGTTGTTGTTCCATCAGGAGTTGTGGCAAATATCAAACGACCTGGCATGTCATCATCGCCTGGTGTTCCATCAACTTCTACTTTTATATAAGCAGCATTTGTAAATGTATCTCCATCCCATCCACTGAATAATATTTGCCCACAATCATCTCCACTTTGAACAACACTAGGAGAAGCCTTGGTTCCTCTTGCTTTTTGTAAGACAAGTCTTGAAGATCCAGCACCATTATTAAATCTACCTATAGTCGCTGCTGCTTCAGAATCACTTTCTATTTGTAAAAGTCCTGAAAAATTATTAGTTCCTAATCGAGTATTTCTAGCAGAATTGGTTCCTACTATTAATCGACCACTCGAATCTATTCTTATACGCTCTACTCCCCCAGTCGCAAAACCAACAATATCTGACCCTGTAAATAGTCCTGTATTTGTATCTGTTCCTCCAATACTCGGTGCAGAGGCACTTCCATCTGGAAAGTTAATACCGTTAGCTGTAATCGTGGTAGCCATGATTAGATTTTAACCTCTGTTAAACAATAGTCCACACAGAACCTGACGGAATTGTGACCGTTGCTGATACTGTAACTGGCCCTGCACTTAAAGCATTGTAATTGGTACTGATCGTATGGTTGGAAGCTACGGTTGCTGCTGTTTCAATGATTCCATTTGATGCACTAATCGCAGGACTCGTTACTGTCGTTCCGTCAAATGTTAATGAAGCTTCTCCTTCTAATGTGTTTGCTGTACCCGATCCAGTAATAACCCTATTATCTGCATTGTTATTAATCGTGATCCCAGCAGGAACAGCTTGCCAAGAACACGTTCCATCACCGTCTTCTCTTAAATACTTACTGCCACCACTTTCACCTGTTGATAAAATAACAGTTCCTTCTGGAGTCCCTGTTGGTACTGCTGCCCAAACAGGATCAGCTCCTGAACCTTGTGTTTTCAAATAATATCCATTTGTACCAGCAGCTAATCTTTGATCTCCAGAAGCATCTCTAAATAAAATGTCTCCTCTAGTTGTCAAAGGAGTTGAATACTGAGCAATAGTTCCCCAAGTATTGTCACCTCTTAAATAAGTAGAACTTGAAGTTGTCCCACTTCCTAGTCTCGCTGCTGCAACCGTTCCAGAAGACACATTGCTTGCATTTAACGCTGTAAGTGCAGCTCCAGAACCACTAAATGTTCCTGCGATTGTTCCACCATTCGTAATATTATTACTGTTTAAATTGATAGCACCCGTCATAGTGCCACCTGAAAGATTCAATTTAGTGGCAATACTATTTGTTATCGTAGTAGAAAAATTAGCATCATCTCCAATCGCAGCAGCTAACTCATTTAATGTATTTAATGCGCCAGGACTTGAATCAATTAAGTTCGAGATCGCAGTCTCAACAAAGGCTGTAGTAGCTATTTTAGTTGAATTATCTCCTGCACTTTGAGTTGTACCTGTTGTAGATGACCCTACAGTTCCTGTTACATTAACAGCAGTCGTGGCATTCGCTGGAGTAATATTTGCCGTTCCATCAAAACTTGTTCCACCAATTGTTCTTGCGTTCTGGAGCGCAGTAGCTGTGGCAGCATTACCAGTTGTATTTTGGTTGCCAGCAGTATTAACACCAGGAAGATCAATATTAGACGAACCATTAAATGAAACTCCTCCAATAGTTCGTGCTGTTGTTAAGGTCGCTGCGCTTCCTGTTGTGTTTTGATTTCCAGCAGTATTAACACCAGGTAAATCAATATTGGCTGAACCGTTGAACGATACACCTCCAATTGTTCTTGCAGTCTCAAGAGTCGTTGCGGTAGCTGCGTTTCCTGACGTGTCTTGATTTCCTGCTGCATTAACACCTGGTAAATTAATATTCGCACTTCCGTCAAAAGATACTCCTCCAATCGTTCTCGCAGTTGTAAGTGTCGCTGCACTTCCAGTTGTATCTTGATTGCCAGTAGCGTTAACGCCTGGGAGCGTTATGTTTGCAGTTCCGTCAAAGCTAACTCCACCAATTGTCCTTGCATTTTGAAGAGCAGTTGCTGTTGCTGCATTACCAGTAATATTGATAACTGAGAAATCTAAAGTATTGTCTGTATCGTCATAAGTAACTGCAATATTTGTCTCCGTATTACTGGAAACCATTGCGCCAACTGTGTCTGCGATAAATTCGTTTAACGCAGTACCGTTAACAGTGATCGCATCAGCTTCAAGAGTTCCATCAATATCTGCATTGCCAGAGATGTCTAAAGATGCGGCTATAACATCAGCGACTGTGATATTGGGTGTGCCGCTTAACCCAGCAGCAGTTCCTGAAGTATTCTGATTTCCAGCCGCATTGACCCCTGGCAGGTCGATATTTGCACTTCCATCGAAAGAAACACCACCTATCGTTCTCGCTGTGGTTAATGTTGCCGCACTGCCTGTAGTGTTCTGATTCCCCGTTTGATTGACACCAGGAAGATTGATGTTCGCAGTACCGTTGAATGAGACACCTCCTATAGTCCTTGCAGTTTCAAGAGCAGTTGCAGTAGCAGCGTTACCAGTCGTGTCTTGGTTTAACGTGCCAATGACAAAATCAAGAGTATTATCTGCGTCTTGATAAGTAACAGTAATATTAGTCTCTGTATTACTAGAAACCATCGCTCCAACAGTGTCAGCGATGTACTCATTTAATGCTGTGCCATTAACTGTGTAAGCATCAGCCTCTAACGTCCCATCTATATCAGCCCCACCAGAAATATCTAAACTTCCTGCGGTAACAGCATTAGTTACTGTTAATGATCCCAGCGTCCCAACAGAAGTAAGAGAACTATTAACAACAGCAGCTCCTAGTGTCGTTGCATTTAAAACTGTTGCTCCAGCAATTTTGTAAACCTTTCCACTTGCAACATCAACATGCTGGTTAGCAGTCCAAGCATCAGTACTATCAATCCAATTCCAAGTCTTGTCGCTTGCACCTTTAAGAGTTAAACCACCTCCATCGGCCCCAGCATCAGAACTATTTCCTGTTGCTAGTTCAATGTTTTTATCAGCAACAGTAATCGTTGTAGATGAAACTGTAGTTTGAGATCCAGTAACTACCAGATCTCCATAAATTGTAGTTTTATTATTTGCTTCTACCTTGATGGCTTGACCACCATTGGTTGCTATGGATAACTCATTGGCAGCACTACGATATAGACCTGTTGATGTTGAGCTATTGAAAGCTATTGCTGGTGCGCTGTTCGATCCATCAGGCAAACTTTTAAACAGTTCCCCATACGTTATTTTCTTGTTTTTTAAGTCATTACCTGTTTCGCTAATATCAATAATCGGAAGAACGTCATCAATAGCAGGAGCCGCTAATGCTACTAATGACGTAATTTTGCGGTTTGCCACTTACCTTCCTCGTAAAACTGACTTAAGATAAACCCACTATAACTATTATATGCTTCAAAGTTTCAGCGATCTTATATACGAAAATAATCATGCTTTAACAACTGAGACTTGTGAAGAGATTATTCAACGATTTAGGCATGACGATAGAAAAGCTCCAGGGATAACAACTTCAGGAGAAGTAATGCCTGAATTGAAAAAATCAATGGATCTTGGAATTAGTGATTTAGACGAATGGGAAGGTATTGACCAAACTCTTTTCCAATCATTAGCTGAAAATCTTGAAAAATACTCAAAACAAACAACAGAAATAATAGGACAACCCTTATGGTCGAGCCAAATTCAAGATAGTGGTTATAACGTCAAAAGGTATAGACCTGATGATTATTATAACTGGCATATTGATTGCCAAACTTATCAAAGTGGATGGACAAGAACTGTAGCTTGTATCTGGTATTTAAACGCAGTAGAAGAAGGAGGTGAAACTGAATTTGCTTTTGGACATAAGGTCGTTCCAAGTGCAGGTAAATTAATTCTTTTTCCTGCCACCTGGAATTTTCCTCATAGAGGCTTATCTCCTATCAAAGGAAATAAATACATCATTACAAGTTTTGTTTTAACCAACGAAGAGACTCAACATGGTTGAACCATGAAACTTTTCTTTTTTCCTTGTTTGGATAGAAACGATATGATTGAAAATCTACAGAAAATATATCTCCTGTTCCTTCTTGAACAATAAAATTTGCATCACGATAATCACTAAAAGTCCAATCTGATTCATTGCACACAACATCTTTATAAATCAATTCTCTTTGAGCTGGAGTATAAACATAAGTACCTTTTATAAAATCAATTAAACATGAAACAGTAGTGTTATCAACAGAGTATGTAAACTCTGGAATTTTTATTTGATTAAAAGTTGCCTTCTTTAATTGATTTAATTTATTAACATAAATATTTTTTAATTTATCATTCTTACACTCAACTTTTTTACACAAAGTAAAAGTTATGTCAGCTTCAAAACTATCTGTACTAACGTCATCTCGAATAGAAGTTTGATAATTCAAGAAGTTCTCATTATGTAAGCAAGAGCATAGTAAGGAGGAAGATTTGCATTGGTTCCAGAAGATCCTTCACTGCTTATAGTATGACGGTGATTTCCTCCACTATTAATTGAAATACCTGTGTAGTTTCCTGCCGTATTTGCTGCCGCAGAGTTAATAGGCGCACTCCTGTTTGTAGCATCACCACCTTTGGATGCAGTATTGCTCCAATTTGTATAAGAGTGAAGGTGACCTGGATCGTTTACACCGTGACCATGAGAGCCATCATATCCAGTGTTTGCAGTGTGACTGTGACTAACTACTATTGCATTAGCACTACCACCTGTTGCTCCAACGCTGTAACTACTACCAGCACCAATAACAAATTTGTTTTGTAAGTTGGGAGTTCCATTCGATCCATTACATATAGCCCATCCAGAAGGAATTGAGCCTGTCGAACCACTCCAAATAATAATTCCACCAACAGGAATAATTCCACCACCACCACCTGAAACACTTAAGTTTCCAACTGTCAGAGTATTTGTAGAAGGATTGTATTTAAAATCTCCATCACTTTTAATCCTTTGATTACCAGTTTGGGAATCAGTAAAACTGACATAATGTTCAGCATTACCTGTGCTATCGGAAGCAATATCTACGTTTAGACAGTTTGTAGCTGAACCTGAAATCTGTCCTGAAAGCGTCCCAGTGACAGTTAAATTTCCTGTAATCCTAGAATTACCTGTGACATCAAGTTTGTAAGAACCAGGTGTGCAATTAATTCCTAATCCTGTTCCATTTAATGTTGTCCAGTTACCACTTCCTTGCTGGCTACTAAAGACATGTTCATCAGCGTAATAATATGCTTTATCTGCGTCAGCTTTTAAATTAAAAGAACCTTCACTATTTTCAATCCTAAAAGTAGTTTCACTTGATCCACCACCTTTTAAATGTAGATGAGTTAAAGGACTATCAATATTAATTCCAACTTTGTCGTCTTTGAAAGTAACTCGTTTAGTATTATTCGTTTTAAAAGTTAATTCATTATCTGCTGGAGAATACATTCCTCCATCTGTATCGTTAGTTCTAAATCCATAGCCATGAGATCCAGGTGTATCGCCTCCTGCAACTTTAATTCCACCATCAACTTCTAATTTGCAAGAAGCTGTACCTGTTCCAATTTTTAATCCAGTTGAATTTAGATTGGCTCGATGTCCACCTGCTGAAAAGCCAAGAGTATTAGAACTAGGAAGATAGATTCCACTTGAAGGAACAGTACTTCCGTCAGGGATAAAAGACGTACCAGAAACAGTGCCAGTCGCATCTAATGTTCCAGTAATCGTGACGTTGCTACTAAAACCTCCAGTTGTAGCTGTGATTGCTGGGAAAGCATAAGTTCCAGTTAATGCACCCCAAGAGCTTCCACTAGCACTCCATTTCTTCCATATATTTGCACTGCTATCCCATTTAATCGCACCATCAGGCTGATTGCTAATCGTTCCTGTAGAAAACTGAACAGCAAGATCATCATCTCTTGCTTTTACTTCCGCTAAGAAATTTGTATATGTACTTGTAAGTTGAGGATTATCCCAATTAGCCATTAGTTACCTCTTGCTGTCCAACTGAAATCCCCACTAACTCTAGTGCCAGAAGTGTTGTATAACAACACTTTAAACGATGTGGGATTCGGAGTATCAGTGAAATCATAAATTGCAATCACAGGAGCTGAACTTCCTTTTGGAGTTACTGTAATTGATTCAACATCAACAAAACCTAGATTGAAGTTAACACTTGTTCCACCACTATCACTAGCACTTGCTGTTCCATTACCAGAATCAGTAAGTTGCTTAGTATCTAATCTCATATTTAATGACGTAACTTTTAATAAGTCATCTCTTCCAGTACTTGCAAACGTAAAATCAAACTTGATATATCTAAAAGCAGTACCAAAAGCAGAATGAGTAATAATTGGATTTGTGGTGGCACTAGCATTGAAATCTGTCCAGCTATAACTTGCAGCAGGACTGTCATTTGGCCCTGTTGGACTTGTTGAGATCTTAGGAGTAATAGTTGCGTCCCCTGCCACATCTTCTCCTGTAAAAGTCATCGTGACTTTTGTTCCTGCTAATGTTGTTCCATAATCTAATATCTCTGTATAAGCACCAGTAGTTGCAGAAGGTAAACCATAAAGTTCATTTGGCCCAAAAGAATTCCAATTAGGAAATTCAGGAGAACTTGATGATCCTGTACCAATAAAATGATCTTGATAAGTTCTTGATGTATCTACATTGACAAATAAGAATCCTTGATCTGCAAACGCATTTGTTTTTGTAACTACTGTTGGAACAGAAGGTTGGCTTTCAAAGATACTATTTACATTCTTTCTAAGAATATAATCTGGGGGCTGGTTAACACTTGAAGTAATACTGACTGGCTGTCCTGTGTTATTAGCAGAATCAATGGCAGCGATCCAATAAGTGTAAGTTCCAGCAATTGTTTCAAAAACAGTCGTAAACAATCCCTGTTTAGTACCAATATCTTTACCCCGACTATTGAAATGAGCGACAGTATCTAAAGGTAAACTGGGACTCGTTTGACGTTTAATGTTGTAATAAAGAATGGGAAGAATAGATTCAGCAGCAGACCAGTTAAGCAAAACATTATTATCAATAACTTCTTGAGAAAACGACCCAACAGCAGCAGGAGGAGTAACAGTTGCATCTATAGATGTTTCTGTTCCATAATTTCCATTAATATCTTTCGCTACAACCCAAAAGTATTGAGTTCCATTCCAATCAACCTGTGTTGTTGCAGATAAACTTTTTATCGTTGAAATAACAGTTGCACTAGCAAAAACATTTCCCCTTTTAATTTCATATTCTTCAATATTTAAACTTCCTTTTGCTGCGGCAGTCCAAGTAAGTTCTAGTTCACTTTTTAAAAGAGCGTTACCTGCTGTTCCTTTGAAAGTGGCCTCAAGGTTTGAAACTGCATTTGGAATAGTAAACGAAATATCAAAATATTCTTCAGCTCCTGTATTTCCTTGAGCGTCAATTGATCGAATCCAAAATCTTTTAGCTGTATTCCAAGTCACTACAAAGGAAAAAGTTGTTCCTTGTATTTGTTGATTACCAGTAGCTTCTCCAAAAGAAGTAACAGAAGTTGCACTGTGAGCTACTTGATAAGCAACAGTCGGAGTACCACCATGTCTTTCGCTCCAGTTAAGTTCGGCAAATGTTCCACTATCGTAATTAACAGTTAACCCATAATTAGATGCCTGTGTATTTTGAAGAGTTACACTATTCGCTACGCTAAAATTCCCTGCTATATCAACAGCTCTTACATAAAAAGTTTGCGCTCCAGTCCAGTCAACTTCTCTTGTATAGAGAGTTGTATCTAACTCTTCAAGGACTGTTGCAAATGTAGGACTTTTAGAAACTTGATAATAATCAATAGCGTATCTTGCTGTTGTAGAAACTTTTGCCCAAGTAATAACAACATTATTCCCTTCAATTGTTGCAAAAGCAGTAGGAGTTACAGGAGCAAGAATCGCTATTGAAACGGAAGCAGCATTTAAGCTATATCTATCTTCACTGTCATAAGCCTTGACATAATAAGATCGTGAACCTGGAGGGGTGTAACCAAGCTTGTAACTATTAGCTGTAACTCTTGCTATTAAATTCTCACTTGCAACAGGAGAAACAAAGTTATAATAATCATTATTATCTAATCCCCATTCAGCATCTGTTGTTCTTATTTCATATCCAACAACATCTAAATCATCAAAGAAAGGATAGTTAGCAACTAACTTATCCCAATGAAGAATAAATCCAAGTCTTGAATCTAATGTATAGGCAAAGTTAGTAACATCACTTGGAACTCGTGTTTTACCAGCAGCGTTAACACTTCCAGTTAAAGCAGTTGTAGAGGGTATTCCTGCTGCATTTAAACTAAATATTTTTACTTCGTATGTACCAGAAGTAATATCTAAAATTTCATCATCTGGCCCTTGCTGTCTATGTACTTTCCACGTTCCATTATCTTTTCTAGTTCTTACCTCATATTCATTAACACCTAAAACAGCATCCCAAGAGAATACAATTTTAGCTTTGATTTCATTTCCTTTTATATATAGCTGTTGGAATATTCTTAGGTTGACAGGTGCAGCAGGGATTTCATTTAAGTTACTAAAATCTCTTACCGTTAAAGCAATCCCTGATTCAACATTTGCATATTTTGAATTGTTATAAGAAAGAGCATTAATAGCGTAAACATTGCCATCTTCTTCCGTAACAGAAATGACTCTCCATTGGGTCGTTTCTATGTTCTGAGCTGATGTTCCTCCTGTGGTTTCTAGTATCCAAAGCCCATTAACATTAGGTGCATCTGTAAAATCGGTTTCAACAGTAATAATTGAACCACTAATATTACTAACTGGTCTGGATTCAACTGCGCCATTAGATCGAACAATATGCAATGTTCTTGTATAACCAACTGAACTTCCTTGAGGAAGATCAGTATCTACTCCATTTGTTCCATCTACCGTAATATCAGAAACTGTTGCAGCTTTAATCCTTCCTCCTCTTCTGAAGCCACTTTTAACAGGATCAGCAATATCTATAACTTGACCTGGCCTACAAATAACTCCTGAATCAATACTGGTTGCAAACGTAACGGTTTCAGTTTCTTGAGTCTCCGAGTAGAGCATCCATTTCCCGACCCGATGTGCTTGACCTCTGCTAGTACAAGCAAAAGCTTCTACATTCTTAACGATTTTCCCGTACTTGTTTTCTGCCACAGTATCTACAACTTCTTCATACGCATAATTTCTAAGGTTCATATCAAAGTATTTCACTACAACCGTTGTTGATCTTGTTTTTTGACTGCTGCCTTGATAAACAAAACCTTCTGGAGTTACGTTTGCAAGAGTAAACAAACAAGAACTAGAAGCAACTGGCTTATCTTGAGAAAGAGCCAAACTTCCTGCGCTCCAGTAACTCATTGCTCTGAAAACAGAAGTCATTGAGTTGATTAAATTAAAAGCTTCAGCTCTGCTTCTTATACAAACATTGCATGAAAATCTAGCTTCTTGTCCTGAACCTCCAAATCCATCTGAGACTAATTCATTTGCATATTTTGAAGCAGCATAAAAATCAAATTTACTAAGTTGACTTTCACTAATATGATCTCCAAGACCGTAACGACCAGATGTCAATAAATCGTAAAGTGCAAAAGCAGGACAACTATTCCAAGTAGCTTCTGAAAACGTACCATTCCAAGCAGTACCGTCATAAATTAAACGTCCAGTTGCACTGTCAACAGTACAATTATTAGGTATTTTTGTTTTAATTCCTCGGACAATATAAGATCTCTGAGGAATACTGCTAAATTGTTCTGCGTTAATACGAAGAGCAACTAACGCAGAATCAGGATAAGTATTATCGGTGTAAGTTATAACAACATAGCTATCAAACCAAGTTGAATTTTGAAGCTTGGCATCTCCTGAATTATCAGTTTCTCTTAAAATCCTTATTTCTACTCCAGTATTAAAAGTGCTAGGTAAAGTTATTAAATAAGATTTTTTATATTGATCACCTGTTCTTCCTGTTACTGTTTCTGATATTTTATCAACAAAGCCACCTCCATCTGTTTGCATCTGTATCTTGAAAGATACTGACGTTCCAACAATATCTCCATCATCTTCTATTTGTTGAAGAGCTGGAAGCCTAACAAGAACTCTGACTGCATCATGCGAAGCGGAAGTTGAAACTGTCCTTGTTACACCTATGTTTGGGTTGCCTGGAGTTCCATCTCCTGTTTTTGTTACCTCAGTATTAACAGAAACAGTATTAGAAGCTTCATCAAATCCATTGATTTTAGTTTGAGGATTATGACCTTCTCTTTTTTCTACAGTTACATTTTCAAAGTTATACGTTCCATCAGAGTTTTGTAATGGGGTGTTATCTAAATAAATAGATTTATCTCCATCTTTTAATCCTTCAATTGGCCCTTCAGATATTAAATCTAAAACTTTTGCATAACTTTTACTTTCTAAAGAGTCAGGAGCTGTTGTTGGAGTTTTATTACCTCCTCTATCTCCTTTACCTCCACCACCACCAGAACCAATAATTTGAGTCATACTTCCACCTGGTTGACATCAACGGAACTTGATATGGTCGTAGACCCTGTTAGAACCTCTCCATAGCATACAGGGACTGGAGTGCCAGGTCTTGCAGAATTGACAATCCCACTAAAATAAAAAGAATTTTGTACGTCTTCTTCAAATTCTGGAGTCTTAGGAGTTGGAGTTAATAAATCAGAAACTCCACCTAAAACCAGTGCAGCTCCTAAGTAAACAGCAGCTTTAGCCCAAATACCAGTAAAAGCAAGACCTGTAACAGCAGGATTAAGCATTACATAATTAGCGTAAGTCAGACTTGCTCCACCAGTAGCAAAAGCTAATCCAACTAACGCTGCACCTGCTATTACTTTTCCCCATCCACCTCCAGCTCCAACGACACAAGGAACAATTTTTATGTCATCTACACCTGCTGGATAATGCAATTCTTCAGGATCTAAATCCGTTCCAGCAACTTGAACCCTGTAATATTGATCATACATGTGCTTCTCTAGTTCAGGCCAATTAACAATCAAAAATTGAACAGCTTCTGCTGCACTAGAAACATCTGCTTTTAGAACTCTTTTGCCTAGAAACTTAGCTAAAGGCCCATACAGTTTAATTTTTCTAAGCATTGCGTAAAGTTATTCTCCTACCTATACATTTTATCAACCATTCGTTAAGAAGATCACGACTGCTCAATCTTCCTTGTAAATGATGGAGTAATTCTTGCTCCCCTACATAAACTCCTATGTGATTTAATCCCTTTCCTCGGATATTCATTAATAAACAATCTCCTTCTTCCAATGGTTCGTCTTGTTCCATTTCTCTAAATCCTGTGTCTTTCCAACACCCATCAAACATCGGATTCAATCTGAAATCTTCTGGATTAATAGGTCTATCCCAATCTCTTAAATCAAAACCTTTTTCTCTTTGATAATCTCTTACTAACGTCCAGCAATCAGTAACGCCCCAAACCCACGGTCTTCCTAGTAATCCTGCTTTGTATCCAGATGGTTCAAAATAATGCCATTGTTCTGTCTTTGGATTAACAATATGCCAAGGTAATTTACTAGCTTCACACGAAATAAGATCTGCCTGACTAGGGGTTGGTGGAGTTTGAGGATGAGAATGAACAACCGCTAAAATTTCTCCAGCATCTTCAGCTTTTGCATAATCTGTTGGATCAAGAATAAATTGATCGTATCTGCTATCCGCTAAATTTTTACAAGGCCAATAATGTTCTTTTCCCTTTAATACAACTAATAAACCACAAGCTTCTATTGGATCAGCTTCTTTTGCTGCTGCTAACGCATCAACTTTCCATTTATCCATTATGGAATGTTCCAATACCAGGGAATTGAGCAGGTAAGCATTGTCTTTTAGGTAAACGAACACCTGCAAGATCTAAAGCACTTGCTAATTCAAATTCACAGACGTTTCTATTTTCTGCTGATTTCCTATCTACAAAATAAATTTCTTGCGGTAACTCATAAGAGTCATCAGGCACTCCGTGTGGGTTGATCGCATTTTCCATCCTTAACGTACTACCGTCTTCACCTGTAATACCGTATTCATTTGAATCTTCTGTTACCAAGAAGCCATGAGAACCAAAGTTAACAGTATCAACAAAACGCTCCAAAGTTCTTATCCTGACTACTTTTGCTCCTGTTAAATCGTTACCAGCAGTTGTTTGATTGACTTGATTTAAAATAGATGTAATTGTTCCAAATAAATTACTAACCCTTAAAGTTGGTCGAGGTAAAGTTCCTGTTTGTCCTGCTTTGTATTCAAATCCCTCTGCTTCTATTGGTAATCGTAAATAAGCTTGTCCTCCAAAAATAATATCGGCAGCATCGTTTGTGCTGGAACCATTGTGGAAATAATGAATATCATTAGAACCATGCAATGTACTGTTCAAATGCAATTGAAATAATTCAATAATTGCAGTTGGATTGACTGCTTGTAATTGTGAAACAGGTACTGTCATTAAGGTTCAAATACCTCTTGAAATGTTGCTGTAATCGTAGCTCTATTCAAGTAAGTAATTGTTTTTGTCCAGCTAGAACAAATCCATTTTCGTACAGTAGGGTTATCTAAAGGAGTCCAATCAAAGCTTGCAGAATCATTGGCTCGTGCATCTAAAAACTCAGTAATTGTATCTGCATCTGTCTCAGATACTTTCCAAGTTAATCTCCAAACTTTAGGGTTTAGATTTTTTGACATGCCTACTAATAATCTCTGCTGATAACCATCTCCAAATTGAACGGTGGTTGTCATCGGAGAACTTTGCTGACTTGCTCCGTATGTCGGAGTGATCGCAGGAAATGTTGCCATTATCTACCAGCTAAAAGCCCTCCAGGTCGTTTTTCTTTAATCAATTCAGCTTGAATTGCTGCCCCTAGCATACGTCCTAATTCAGCAGCTTGCCCTTGATTCCCCTCAACCTCTGATCCAGAAGCATCAACATTAACCACGATATTTGCTCCTCCCATTTCGTGATTAGGAACAACATTACCGCTAGAACCTGGGACAAATAATTCTGGGCCTTTCTCTCCAACAATATAAGGTGATCCTCCTTTTACTGGGCCTCCTTTTGCTCTCATGGGGAATAACCCTGGCATGAAATTATTTAATATGGAATTAACACCTACCTGTAAAAGTTGTCTTGATATTTGCCTAAAGACATTTGCTGCAACTTCACCTAAAGTTTTAGTCTTATTTATTGCCGCCTCAAGAGCATTAACAATTCCATTCTCAATAGATTGAGTAATTTGCTCTTTGACTTTCTTTAATTTCTTTTCTTCCTCTGTTAACTGACCTGCTAAATTTAATCTAGCTCTTGCAATATCTAAAGCTGCTTTTTCTTTAATTAAATTTTCTTCTTTAATACTTTTTGCTTGACTTAAATCTTGAGATTCTTGTAATTTAATATCTAAAATCTGAGATTCAAGTTGTAATCTATTAACAGTATCAATATCACCTGCTTTTTTAGCTACATTAATTTTCGCTACCAATCCATTTTGAAGTTTTAAATTTTCAACTTGACGAGTCATTGTCTCTATAGACTTTATTTCTTGAGCATCTATTTCCCTAAACTGTTGAACAAATGTCTGCGATTGTTGCCTAAATTCAACAGATCTTGTTTTATTTAATTCTCCAATTAATCTGTTTTGTTCTTTAGGATCAGTATGTTTTGTTCTAATATCTGTAGCTTGAGATCTTGTTTCTGCATTAAAATCAGCTCTAAATGCTTCAAAATCAAGGAAAGTATTTTTTCTTTGTCCTGCAAAGGTTGTGCCAGGAGTCCTTTGACCAGTTAAAGATAATTTAAGTAACGACATATCACCTATCTTTTTAATTTCTCGTTGTAATAAAATTGCTTCTTTTCTGGTGTTCTGAATACTTCTACTAATTTTGTCCCATAAACCTTGTAATAGACTTGACCCAGGAATAATTCTTCCAACAGCTCCTGCTATTGTGTTAAATCCAACTGCCGCTAAATTTACTAATTTTAATATTCCTGCTAAAGCCACTATTAAAGGTGAAGCCAATATTCCTAAAACGCCTCCAACACTTGCTGCTACATCATTCCATGATGCCTGTAATAACTTTACTGCGTTATTAATATCTCGTGTCGAACCTTGAGTTAATCCTGTTTGTTTAGTTATCTGTGCTGCTACTAAAGCTCTTGCTTGTTCTGCGTTACCTGCCTCTTTTAACAATTGAACTTGAGCTTGTATTTCGCCTGTTAAACGAATACCAGATTCAACCAAATTATCAACATTTAATTCTTTTAAAGCATCAGCCAATGTTGCAACCTTTTGGATTGCTGTATCCATCATTGTTCCTATTGCACTACCTATGATTTGCGTTCCAAATCCACCCATTCCCATTGCATTACCAATTAATGAGCCAGTAACACCACCAGCCGTAGCTCCAGCTCCACCGCCAAAGAGAAGAGGAAAACCAGCTCCAAGCATTAAGTTTTCAGCTTTTTGCGCTCTTATTTTCTTCCAATTATTAAGTCTCTGTTTTGCTTTATTGTTCGTTCTATCTGCTGCCTTTTCAATCTTAATTGCATTTTTTTCTTGATTTTTCATCTCTTTATTTATTAACCTGTCACCTTTTAATCTTTCTTGGCCTAATTGAACTAAACGTCTATTTTTTCTTTCTAGAGATTTAATCATTACATCTCTGGCTGAAGCAGTTCCTGTTCCCCCTAATCCTTGTGACCATTCAGCAAAACCACTTCCTGCTCTACTTGCTCTACTTGCTCTAGTATTTTGAACAACCTTCCCCTTCATCCCAGTGTTTTGTAAAGCAGCTATTTCTCTTTGAGTTTTATTAGCAGCATCTCCAAGTTGCTTCATAGCATCCTTGGACATTTCCAACTTAAAGTTAAGTTTACTCAAAACAGGATTAGCTTTTGCAAAGCCAAACAAGCCAGCAGTTGTCTTCTTAGCGGCTCTTTCTGCACCAATTAATTTTTCAATTGCACCTCTTATTCCTTTAGTTCCAAAAAGTACCCACGCAGCACCCAACGCAGCAACGAAAGCAGGATTCATTACGTTTGCGGCTGCCACTCCTTTAGCTGCCGCAACAAGACCTGTCATCGCAACTTTTGTATCAGCTATTCCTTTAGCAGCTAGACCCATTCCTGGGATACCTATCTTTGCTCCAGCACCTGCCGTCATTCCTGCAAAACCCATCGTTTTAGAACCTAATGTTCCTAATGCTCCTCCTACAGCAGTATTAGAAGCCATTCCTAATCCTGCCATTCCACCTACTCCTCCTGCTATTAGACCTCTTCTTTCTATTCCCCTTCCAGGTCTTGCTGCTTGAACTGCTTTTCCTCCAAGATTTCCTGCTATTCCTCTAAGTCGCTCACCTAAACTTATAGATTTTTCTTCTTTAATATTTATCTTGCCCATTATTAATTCTCTTTGCCTTAGCTCAGCATTAATAGCTTTTTGTATACTTCTTACTCTTGCTGCTGCAACTTTATATTTTTCATCAGTACTTAATAATCTATTTTGAATACCTTCGGCTTCAGTAAGTAAATTCTTTAATCCTTCTAAACCACCTGCTTCTCCTGCTGCTGCTGTTAGCGTAGAAGTAGGAGTCCTTGCTCGTTCATTCGTTATTATTTGATCCATTATTCTCTTCCTTGCCATCAACTCGGCATTTAAAGCTTTTTCTACTGCTCGGACTTTTTCAGACGAAGATACGTATCCTAAATTTGTTGAAATTAATTTTGATTGAGCTGCTGTAACTTGATCTAATAATTTTTTAAGACCAACAAGACCACCGCCTTTAGCAGACTGTATTCGGTCAAATATTGTTAACTCTGATCCTGCTGTTTTAGAAGTTTTAATCTGCGAAACAAATTTACGAACAGCAGCTCCAGCGTTGTATAAACCTTGTGTAATTCCTTTTAACTTCTTAATTACATCTCCTGTCTTAGAACCGAACAATGTATAAGCACCAACTCCAGCGGCAATAGCACCAGTTAAGATTGGATGAGCAGCAGCAAGTCCTACAACCCCTGCTTTTAAAGCTAATATTTTCCCTGTTGTTGCATTAGCAGCAGCAGCAAAAGGTTTTAATCCTGCAACTGTGACTCCTCTCATAGAAGAATCCAAAGCCGTTGTAGCTTTATTTGCTAACCAAAGACCTGCTGTCGTTGCAACAATTGTCTTTCTTGTTGCGTTTGAAACAGACGCAAGAGTATTAGTTGTTTTTTGTAATTGTTTAAAACTAGCCGATGCCTTATCTGCTCCCTTAGCAACTTTGTCAAAACCTCTTCCTCCTTTTCCTCCTATCTCATCTAACTTTTTTTCTATTCTTTCTAAACTTCTAAACAGACGAACAGTGGCAGCTTTAATTGCATTATCTTTTACCTTAAATTCTATTAACTTGGTATAAGCTTCAGCCACTCCTCTCGTACCAAACAATATTTCCTATCTTACCTTGTTTGAGTTCTACTAGCACTACTTCGTTGAACAGCATCTCTGTCTCTTTCCATTTCGTCACTCTGAATCTTGAAATAAGCAGCCCAACCAATCATCTCTTCCCTTGTCAAAACTTGCGATAATTGCATGACTGTTGTCCCTAACTCTTTGGCTAGGGAAAACATAAACATCCAGTCACCATTAGCTTTTCAAATCAGCTTCCGCTTCTTCTACCTCCTTATCTGCACCAGATTCAAGCATGGCTAATTGAATTTCTTGAAGAATAGATGCTTCAACTTCTCTACGAAGAGTTGCTTTGTCTCCATCAGCAAAAAGTCTTTTACCATCTTTAGATAATGCTTTTTGAAGCATTAAAGATAATGCAAAGTCATTAGCATCTTCTGAACCTGTCTTTTTTTGAATAGTTTCTCTTTCTGCAATCGTTAACGGATGCCAAAAGACAGACAAAACAACTTCACCATCTTTCTTTACATCATGTTGGTATAACTGGCTTACACCAAACTTGTTGCTTAAAAGCTCAACGGCTCTCATAGAAGAATTTATACATTATTAGTATAGTAACTCAAATTTAAGCGTTTGCGGAAAATTGACAGGTAATCACACCTAAATAATGTGATTCTTGCTCATCATTAACTCCAGCAGGGCCAACAACATCATTTATTCTGGGGTTACAGTTAAATGTATCCGTATAATTTGCAGCATTAACAGAAGTCAAACCATCTATAACAGATTCACTAATTGCTGCTAAAACAGATGTTCCTTTATTCTTGGGAACATAAACACTACATTGAATAAATCCAGTGTAATAATCACTTGATGCTCCTTGATTTTGAACTGTTGATTGACCAAAGTTAATCCCCATCACCACATATTTTTTAGTTTTGCCTGGTTTTGTGTAAGGAATATTTTCGTAAATCATATTGACTGTTGCATCAGCAGCGGCAACAGCATCAGTAACAGCCTTTTCAAAAGCAGCTCTGGCAGTAACAAGTGTCATAATTTCAAGAAGCTGGTACGACCTGCATCATCAACATCTCCACCAACTCTAATGTCAGCACGTTTATCAGTAAAGATTCTATCAATTTTTTGACTTAATCCTTCTTTAAAGGTTCCAGATCCTCCTAAAAGATATGAAAAAATTTGTGATTTAGGAGAAACAAGAGCTTGAGGAGCATATTTAGCTGTATTTCCAATAAAAACAGATTTATTTATTTTAAAATTGTTAGGAACAGGATGTCTTTGTTCTATTACAGGCTTAAATCCAGACACAAGTTTATTTCCTTGTGTTTTAATTTTTGCCCATTTAGGAAAATTCTTTCGTTCATCATTCCTTGCAGGTCTATTTAAACCTGCCTTCCAGCTAGAAGCAAAAAATCCAGTTAACACAGGACTTACACCTCTTTTTTGCCCATCACTTGTTAAATCACTGACAACAGAACGAACAAAACTATTTAATTGAATTTCTATTTCATCAGTTAAATCATCTTCAATCATCTTTGCAAAAGCCTTTGCCTTCATTTCTGTCGGCATTCTTCTGCGTTTTGCGCTTCTCCTAGCCATTAGAACCTCACGACCAACGTAAATAAGTAATTTGTGGTCGTTATTTCAACAATTTGAGCTGTTTGATTCGCTCCTGCATAACTTAATATCACTTCATCTTGAAACGTAGGTTGATTATCTCCTATTAAATCGGGCGTTATGCTTAACTTTGCTTGTCTTAATTCTCTTCCATCATCCTCCTCTGATTTAATAAATTCAATTGGAACCTTTATGTTTGCATAAGTTGTATCTGTTGTAGATAAAGAACCAGTAGCAGTGTTATAAGTACCAGCTACTTTCCTTGTATAAGTAATTGTTGAATTAAGAGCTGAACCAAGATCGGCAATTACTTGCTTTGCCGCTGCTCTTAATGATGTGTCTAATGATCCTGCCATGATTAACCTCTAACAACTCGAACTGGATAGCCACCAGAACCACCAAGACAATACGCACCTAAATAATTTTGTAGCCAAGGATAAACATCAAATACATTATTAATCGTTCCAACACCTTGACTGCTCGTATTGTATTTTACGTCCATATCTCCTATTTTTACTCGTTCATAATTACCATCAGTTCCTTTATTACCAGTAATTGCATCAGTTTCATTTGCTAATGCTTTAGCTAATTCATATTGTGCATACTTGATTCCATTTGGAATTGCAGTACAAACAAGCTCAACATTATCAACGTGATAATTATTTCTAGGCCATTTTAAAGCTTGTCCATCATCACAACGATCACCATAAAAATTTAAACCATCAATCCATCTGGTGGCAGATATTAATGCTCTATTTTTTTGATCATCAGTTTTATCATCCCAGGTCGTTGAATCTGGAATAGTTTCAAAATAGGTGTTTGCTTCAGCTAAAGTCACATAGCTATTAGCTGTTGCTGACTTCAACGTGGCAACGATAGTTGCAGCCACAATCCTTAAAATACATTTCCTCTATATTGTAGCGTCATAAAAAACCCCCACCAAATAAATGATGAGGGTTTATTCCATTCCCTAGTGATTTAATTATAAATCAAAGAGTTGATGTATCCAATGGAGTGTTAACTGTTAACTGAACCATAGGGATCAGATCAACATCATAAGTAGCACTCCAGTTGTCCTTATTACCAAGAACACTGTTTGTTGGGTTGTCAGCAGCGTTACCCCACTTAGTACCCATTACGTGATACGCAGTGTGATAGTCAACTGATAGAACATCCTGCTTCGATAAGATGTTCCTGTCTGCTTCAATTCTGAGGTCTTGCTGAACACCTTCAAGGATTGTTCCAGACTTAACCAAGTAGCAGTAGTACTCCTTGATATGACCAGAAGAACCAGGCTGAACAGCGTTCACCTGAGAATCCATGATCACATTCAAGCCAGCAAATGTGCCAATGCTATTAGCATTTACACCTGCACCACCACCACCCCAGGTGATAGCTCCACCAGAAGTTAAAGCAGAAGTAGAGAATGTTAATAGTCCTACCTGATAGAGATAAAAACCAACATTAGGGTGAACAATTAGAGTATCTAACTCATCACCACGCTCTCCAAGTAATGCACGAGCTTGAGCTACATTTGAACCTGTCAAATAGTTAGCTTCAGCAGCACCAGAACCAGCAGCCTTACCAAGATCTAACTTGTTAGTTGTTAGAGCTGTACCAAATAAACCGTGTAACTGATAGAACAATCTTTGGCTATTTAGCTTATTGATTGCATCTGCAAGCTGGTTGCGGATATGAAGCATTGGATCTTCACCAGCAGCCAATGTTGCAATGTCATCAACCGCATAGGCAAAACCTCTGTGGCAAATTGATGCAATCTGTGTGTCTGTGGTGATCTTCTGTGGAGTTAAATATCCAGCAGTTGATGTTCCCCAGTTAGCTGCGCCAGTCATCACCTCTTCAGTAGGTGCGATTGGGTTAAACTCAGGAACTTGGATGCGTGTACCACCTTCTTTTGAATCTAAGAAAGAGTTACGTACAACAGCACCACTTTTAACAAAGAGACTACGCTCTTTAATTGCCTCACTTACATAGCGAGACAGATTATTTCTTTTTACGATGTCCGCAAGAAGGACACCGCCAGAATAATTTTGAAACGGAGCAGCCATTTCAATTAATGGGGATTATTTAACGAAGTCCAAGTCACAGACTCGGCAGTTAACTCACAGAGCTAACCAGATTGAGCTTCCTTCTTCAGCACTGCTGCAAGTTCTGGCTCAGAAGATTCTAGGGTCATTTGCCTAGTTATGTTTATATTACCTTCTTTCCAGGGATTAGGCATACCTGGTGAGACATTTGATGTAGGAGAAGGTTTAGCACCCATCCCTGCCGCAGAGCTAGGTTTGAAGTGATGTTCCCATCC
>VTLG01007428.1_pt1 | contig 37201 bp, 61 predicted proteins | sample 4694571 | NCBI WGS metagenome assembly VTLG01 (sample SAMN12604809, study PRJNA352737) | marine metagenome | biome: ENVO:00000447; feature: ENVO:00000209|ENVO:00000569|ENVO:01000036; material: ENVO:00002151; isolation source: viral sequences binned using virsorter ...
CTTTTTGATAGTCTCGTAATTTAACCATTGACCATACTGTATATGGTGCTATCTTACCCTATAGTTACACATAAACAACCCTAGATATGGAACAAGAGCAAATTTTAAAAACAATCAATATTCAACTTTCACAAGGTCAGATAAAATGGCTTGATGATAATAAAGGGTCTGAATCTAGATCTTGTTTACTCAGACTAATAGTTGCTGAAAAAATGGAGCAGGCTGCTTAAAAATGGATACAAAAGAAGAATTGTTTCGCTTGCCAAAGCATTGGGGTTTCGTTGCCGTTCAAAATAAAAGACCATATCAAAACGATTGGCAAAATAACCCTCTCACACGGTCACAATTATTTAAAGAAATTTCCTCTAATAGATCAACAGGTATAGGGGTATGTTGTGGGACTCCTTCTGGTGGGCTTTTGTTTTTAGACCATGATGGCCCCTCGGCTGCAAAGATATTAGGTGAATGGGGTTTTTCATTATCATCACTTCCACCATCATGGATGGTCACATCAGGTCGGGTTGGTAGATTTCAAATAATTTATCAAGTTCCAGAAAAGTATTGGCCAAAGATTAAAACACGGAAATTCCAGACAGGTGTAAAAGATGAAGATGGTTCTGTTGAACAAATAGAGTTGCGTTGGAATGGTACGCAATCAATAGTTTCTGGTAAACATCCAAAAACTGACGGCTATAGATGGATGGATGGTCGATCACCTTCTGATCTTGAATTGGCAGAGGCTCCTTTTGAAATAATTGAAAAGATGATGGAGCAGAAAAAAAAGGCAAAAACTCCTCAAATTCAGACATATAATTCAGATTCAGATAAGGCACGTTCACTTCTTCAATCAATAAATCCAAACCGTTTAGATGATTATGATATATGGGTAAAAATTGGTATGGCTGCTCATTCAGTTGGAGATGATTCCTTATTATCAGATTGGGAACAGTTATCACAGAAGAATAGCAAATATAAATCAGGAGAATGTGAAAAGAAATGGTCATCTTTCAAATCATCAGGTGTTTCTCTCGGTACTCTCCAAAAGTTTGCCTCTGAAGATGGTTGGACTCCACCACCACGCACTTTTCCCAGTTCATTAACACCAGCTGAAGAGTCAACTCCTGTTCCTCGTAAATTAGAACAACTTACATCACAAGAACTTATAAATTTTTTACGCAACTTAAAACAGGAAATTAGATTTAATACCTTCTCTCATTCAATAGAAATGGATGGCAAAGTTATAAAAAATATTGAATTATTTTATCTTACCCTTGCAGAACTTGGTTATAAAGTGCCAAAAGAAATGGCAGTTGATTGTCTCCTCAAAGTAGCTCATGAAAATGAATATGATCCTGTAAAACTTTATCTTGACCACTGCTACAACGAAATTCAACCAGAAAAATATACAATCAATAGATTGGCAACCTGTTATTTAAGACCACAAGATCAAAACCTTACCGAACCAACAATATATGACATCATGCTCAAACTTACTCTGATAAATGCAGTAAGAAGAGTTTATATGCCAGGATGTAAACATGACACCGCCACTGTCTTACAGGGTTCACAAGGAATAAAAAAATCTTCTTTTTGGCAAACCTTATTTGGTCCCTTCTTCTCAGATGCTCTCGGTGATATTTCATCAAAAGATGATCTTTTAGTCCTTCACCGTTCATGGGGGATGGAATGGTCTGAAATTGATGGCGTTACAAGTCGTAAACACGCAGGGGTAATCAAAGCATTTTTGTCAAGATCAACAGATCTTCTCAGAGTTCCTTATGGTAAAGCCGTAGAAGAATGGCCAAGACGAGGGATTATTGTTGGATCTACAAACAAAGAATCAGGTTTATTGATAGATGACACTGGCAACAGACGTTTTCATGTCATCCCCTGCACTGCAAAATCTATTGATCTTGATGGTTTACAACTTGATCGGGATGCTTTGTGGTCGGCTGCTATTCATGCTTTTAAAGATAATGAACCTCACTTTCTTTCTTATGAACAAGAGCATGAAATTGAAAAAGAAAATTTATCTTATATGGTTGATTCTCCCTGGTCATCCGTTATCAGTCATTGGTTGAATGATCCCTCCAACTCAGTTAAAGATATTACTATTGAAGTTTTGTTAACAGATGCCATCGAAAAACCTATCGAAAGACAAACAAAAAGTGACATGATGACCGTAAGTCAAATCTTACGCAGTCTCAAATATGATCGAAAAAAGAAAAGAGTGATGGGTACACCGAAATGGGTCTGGTTTCAAAAATCTTCTTGATGTTCCTTACTGTTCCTACCCTGTTCCTACCTTCGGGAACGCTCAAAACCCTCTCTATAACTACTATATATATATATGTTCCTTATGTTCCTAGTATATTATATATAAATATAGTATTATTAAATATATGGAATATATGGGATAAATATAACGTAAGGTAAGTTTGGTACAAAGGTGGGAACATCGGGAACGTGGGAACACTTGCTCAGTCTCAAATGAGTCTCAAAATTAATAAATATTCATATTTCCGCTTTTCCGTGTAACATCTAAGTAATGGCTAAAAAAGGCACAAAAATAGAAACACTCATTAGGTCACGGGAACTTGGCAAAATCATTGCTAAAGGTGGTCGTAGATCTGATTGTATAGAATATGCCTCTAAAAAATGGGGGGTAGGGTATAAATCAACTGATAAATATTTAGAGATTGTTAGAGCCGAAATGAAAGCTGATTGGGACTTAGAAAGGCCAGAAATGGTTGCAAATCTTTTAGCGCAAGCTGCAACTCTTCAAATGGAAGCAAGAGAAAAAGGACATTTACATATTGCTCTCGGTGCAATCAATACAGCAGCAAAACTTGCACAGATTATTTCGTGAGCATTTTAGATACAGTTCAACCTGGAAAAGTTTTATATCAAATCGGTGCTTATGATTTACCGACAGCAAATGAAGCAATAGAGCGTATTAATCAGGATTTACTTCCACATCAATCAAAGTTTTGTGATGACCTTGATCATAGAAAACTTGCTCTTGTCTGTGGTTTTGGCGCTGGTAAAACAGTCGGTTTAGTAGCAAAAGCAACAATACTTGCAGCAATGAATATTGGTCATGTATCAGCACTCTTTGAGCCAACTCATGCAATGTTAGTCGATATTCTTGTGAGAACTATGAATGAACTGTTAGACCAATGGCAGATTCCTTTTTCTTATAGAGCATCTCCCTTACCATCTTTTACTTTGGAATTTAAAGAAGGAACTCACACAATTTTATTAAGAACTATGCTTACATATCAGAGATTGCGAGGGCAAAACCTTTGTGCAGTGGGATTTGACGAGGCAGATACTATCCCGAAACGAGATGCCAAAAGTGCAATGAATATGGCACTTGCAAGACTTAGATCAGGTAATATTCAACAATTTTATGCAACAACAACTCCCGAAGGTCATGGCTGGGCATTTGAAACATTTGAAAAAAATAAAAAATCTGACACTGCATTGATACAAGCAAAGACGGCTGACAATCCTCACTTGCCAGATACATTTATCCCGTCTTTGTATGAGAATTATCCACCGCAGTTAATCAAGGCTTACCTTCTTGGACAGTGGGTCAACCTTACTAGTGGACAAGTTTATGACAGGTTTTCCAGGGAGCATCATGTCATCAGTAAAATACCGTTTGACATCAAAATGGAGACTTTATTATGTGGAATAGATTTCAACGTAATGAACTGCAACTGCGTCATTGGGGTAAGAGATGGTGACAAGCTGGTGATCATTGATGAAATATCAAAACAAAAAGATACAGATGCGTTGGCGCAAGAGATACTTAGACGTTATCCTTCAAACAGAATTTTAGTTTATCCAGACGCAAGTGGTTCAGCACGTTCAACAATCAATGCTTCAAAAACAGACTTGGCCATCCTCCAAAGTTACGGCTTCGGTTCAATGGCTCTCAAGAGCAACCCCTTTATCAAAGATCGAGTTGCAACCGTCAATGCGCTATTACAGAACGGCAAAGGGGAAAGACGTTTGGCGATTCATGCCCGTTGCGCTCGTTTGATTGAGTGTCTTGAGTTGCAGAGTTATGATGAAAAGACAGGAGATCCTGATAAACAGAATGGATATGACCACATGAATGATGCTTTAGGGTATTTGATTTATCGTGAATTTAATTTGCTTTATGGTAGGGCAGGCAAGCCAACTGGTATTAGAATATATTAAAAGTAATGGTACTATGAGGAAAAACCGTGTATAGCTCACTAAATATTTACAATCAGCCTGTAACTTTAGCTCCTACAACGGTTGCAAGTCCTAATGCTGCCTATCAAAGGATGGCAAATTTCTGGGGTTTGGTTGAAGATTTAAAAGAAGGAACATATAAAATTCGTAGTGAACATAGAAAATATTTAAGCCAAGAACCAAGAGAAACTGATGATGCTTATGACACAAGGTTGGCAAGGTCAACAGTAGTGCCATATTTGCAGCGTATCGAAAAGATGTTGTCGGGTATGTTGGTAAGAAAACCAATCAGACTTGATGATGTATCTGATTTAGTTAGAGAACAACTTTTTGATGTTGACCTTGAGGGTAATGATCTTAATGTTTGGTTATATCAAACAGCTAGAGTTGCAATTTCGTTTGGTCATGTTGGTGTTCTTGTTGATGCACCAAAAGATGGAGAAAAGACAAGACCATATTGGGTTACTTATGCGCCAAAAGATATTCTTGGTTGGAGGACAGAAATTATTGATGGCGTTAGAAAATTAATGCAATTGCGATTAGTGGAACAAGTAGTTGAAAGTGATGGTAAATATGGAGAAAAGATTATAAAACAGATCAGGGTACTTGAGCCTGGTAGATATGAGATTCACAGAAAAAATAATAAAGGTGAATATAAGTTACATGATGAAGGAGAAATGAGCATAAAGGATAAGATTCCTTTTTCAGTTGCATATTCAAATAGGGTGGGGATGTATGAATCACGCAGCCCACTTTATGACATTGCAGAACTAAACCTTAAGCATTATCAAATACAAAGCGACCTTGATAATATTCTTCATATAAGTTCTGTTCCTTTGCTTGCTGTTTTTGGTTATCCAAATGCTGATGAAATAACAACAGGGCCGAATGAAGCATTATCATTACCACCTGAATCACGCATGGAATATGTCAGCCCATCGGGTGATAGTTATGACAGCCAATTTACAAGACTAAAAGATATTTCAGAACAGATCAATACTTTGTCATTATCTGCGGTGCTAGGGCAAAAATTAGTAGGTGAGTCAGCCGAAGCCAAACGAATAGACCGTTCTCAGAATGACAGTACAATGATGGTGATAGCACAGCAAATGCAAGATTTAATTGATAACTGCCTTAAGTTTCACAGTGAATATCTCAATGAACCTAATGCTGGTAGTTCTTTTGTTAATAGAGATTTTGTTACTGCAAGACTAGAACCACAAGAAATTCAAAGCCTATTACAATTATTTACTGCTGGCACTATTAGCCAAGAAACATTATTAACACAGTTAAGCAGTGGTGAGATTCTTGGTGATGATTTTGATGTAGAAGAAGAAGTTGAAGCAACCCAATCAGGTGGATTAATTGAAACCGAACCTCCAACCCAAACTGATGAATCATAATAAATGGCAGTTCCAGAAGCTTTTTATCGTGAAGCGATTGATCTGAACAGATACAGTAATAAAGTTCAGTTTCAAATTGCTAGTCAGTTTAATGAGGTAATTTTAGATGTTCTTAGAAAGATAAGAGATCTTGAGGGCAACAGCCCAACTACAACTGCAAGACTGCGATCAATATTGGCACAGATGGTTGATAGTTTAAAAGGTTGGGAAAATGAAAGTGCAGCTTATATGATTGATGAAATTCAAAATCTAGCGGAGTTTCAAGTTGGTTTTGTTCAAGATCAACTTCAAAGAGTTTTACCAAAAGGAGAGTTCCAGGTAAACACAGTTGCTGTCTCACCTGACTTTGCAAAATCTATTGTCACAAGAGATCCGACTGCTTTAACTATTCGATTAAGAGACAAAGACGGTGTGTTTAGATCTGCTCAGTTTGCATTAACGGCAAAAAGAGGATCAGAAATATCCTTGCCAAACGGTAAAAACGTAAAAAAATCATTTAGAGGTATTGCGGAAGATTCTGCTTCAAGATTGTCAAGAGCAATAAGGCTTGGTGTTTTAGAAGGTGAATCTTTACCAAAGATCGTAAGAAGGCTTAAAGGGCCAAACCTTAGATTCAACGCTAAACCACAAAATGCAATTGCATTAAACTCTGCCTTAAAAAAATCTGAGGGGATGCTTTTATCAAATAAACAAATACAGACTGTTGTGAGAACAACTGTTAATCAGGTACAAAATGCAGCAAGTCAAGCGGTGTATGCAGCAAACAAAGATATAACTGGCAGATATCAATATGTCGCAACACTTGATGCAAGGACAAGTTCTATATGTCAAAGGTTAGATGGTCAATTATTCAGATATGATCAAGGGCCTGTTCCTCCTCAACATTTTAACTGCCGATCAACTACTGTTCCTGTTATTGATGACGATGATTTGGGAAAAGCTTTTCCTAATACAAGACCAAGTGCAACAGGTCGTGTTCCTCAAGATACGAATTATGCCACTTGGCTAAAGGATAACCCTGATATTCAAGATAAAGTTTTAGGAAAAAAGAAAAGATATTTCAATTATTTAATGAGTCCTAAAAGAGGAAAAAAACAACTTAACGCTTCAAATGCTTTAAAAAAAATTATCCGTGAAGATGGAACAGAGCTAACATTAAAAGAATTAGCTGATAAATACAAAGATGCCAATTAAGAAAGGAAAGTCACAAAAGACAATTACAGGCAATATTAGAATGTTGATGAAAGAAGGCAAATCAAGATCACAAGCTGTAGCGATAGCTTTATCAACTGCTAAAAAACGTAAAAAGAAGTAAGATAAAGGCAGCTATTTCTTTTCCTATGTACGGCAAACCTAAGAAAACAAAAAAAATCAAAAAGGGAGGTAAAAAATAATGGGATATATTTTCAAAGTTCAAGGAGCAGAGGAAACCAAGCCAAAGGCTGAAAACTGTGAAGTTAAACCTAAAACAACTAAGAAAAAATCTAAAAAGTGACTAGAAAGTTCAGGCGAGTTTCAAAAGATAAAAAGACAGGTGTTCCCAAAAAATATTTGTCTGGAGCAAAAAACAAGGGAGCAAAAGCTGCTGAAATCAAAAGGACTGCTGAAGCCTACAGAAAAGGAGAGTTTATTGATATAAAAGCTGTATCTAAATCACGCACCAAACAAAATGTCTCAGGCAAAAAGAAGAAAACCACTAAGCGAAAGCGTAAAAGCTAGCCTTAAGAAAAAGGCTGAAGGTACGCGCTTTTTTTATGGTGAACTTGCAGAAGTTTACCGCAAGGGTCAGGGTGCATATCTTTCAGCTGGATCTCGTAATGTGCCGATGGGTGCGTGGGCAATGGGCAGGGTAAATAGTTATATGACAGGCAAAGGTGGAGCAAGAACAGCAGATGCAAAAATTTATTCAAAATATCAGAAGAAAAGATAATGAAATTAACTACAAGGCAAAAGAATACACTTGCAAAGCATCAGAAAGCTCATGGCCATACAAAAGCGCACATGGATTACATGAAACGTAAGATGAGAGAAGGGGTTTCATTTACTGAAGCACACAATATGGCAATGAAGAGGAAAGGCAAGTGAGTGATCCTAGATTAAAAAGATTTGGTTTAGCTGGTTTCAATAAACCAAAAAGAACCCCATCACACCCGACAAAGTCTCATGTTGTCTTGGCAAAGGAGGGCGATAAAGTCAAACTTATTAGGTTTGGTATGCAGGGAGCAAAGAATAAACCACCAAGAAAAGGGGAATCAGACGCAGATAAGGCAAAACGCAAGAGTTTTAAGGCTAGACACGCTAAAAATATTGCCAAAGGTAAAATGTCAGCAGCTTTTTGGGCGAACCGCACCAAGTGGAGTTAGTATATTAATAAATATTACGATTTTTTTATGTCAGAAGAACCAATTAAACCAAATCCATCTCCTGAACAATTTGCTGCTCTTAAGGAAGAACTGCAAAAATTAAGAGAAAATAATGCCAAATTACTTGATCAAAATATTAAGGCTAGAGAAGCTGGTAAAGCTATTCCTCCTGATGTAGATGTTAATGAATTGATTGCTTTTAAACAGAAAAAAGAACAAGAGGAATTAGAAGCAAAAGGTAGATATGATGAGGCAATTGCAAAACAAGCTCAACAATTTAGAGAGGCTGAGGCTGCTCTTAAACAACAAATAAGCAAATTTGAATTAAGACAACGAGAGCTAGAAATAGAAACCCCTGCGATTACTGCCCTTGCGGATGTTGTTCACGATCCTCAATATGCACTTTCACAAATAAATAAAGAGCAGTTAGCAAGAGAAACAGATGGCACAGTCGTAATAGTTGACGGCTACAACAGAACCCCAGTAAAAGAATGGGCGCAACAAAAAATGCCTCAATGGGTGCAAAAGAATCCAAGACCACAAGGCGGTGGAGCGACAACAACTAAGGTTACTGCTGATGTTATAACAGGAGAAAGTAACCCTTTTTCTAAAGAATCTTTCAATCTAACTGAACAAGCCAGATTATATAGAACAGATATTAATAAATATAATATGCTCAAAAATGCAGTTAGCGGTTAATATAAAGTTAACTTGTTTGTATAAGTTAGGTGTTGTCACCGAAAAGTAAAAATCATTAGTACATTTTTTAATGGCTACATTAAGAAGTGATTTAATTATCCCTGAGGTTTTTACCCCCTATCTGATTGAAGAAACAACTCAAAGAGATGCTTTCTTACAGAGTGGGGTCGTGACACCTCTAGCAGAATTAAATCTATCCGCAGAAAGAGGCGGTGACTTTGTAAAGATTCCATTCTACAAAGCAAACTTATCTGGAGACTTTGAAGTTCTTACAGATTCATTATCATTAACACCTGGAAAAATCACAGCCGACAATCAAATCGCTGCTGTTCTTCATAGAGGTCGTGCATTTAGTTCAAGAGACTTGGCTGCTTTAGCAGTTGGTGGTGGTCCAGATCCAATGGCTGCTATCGCTCAAAAGATGGCTGCTTATGTTAACAACCAAAAGCAGAAAGATTTATTCTCTTGCTTAACTGGTGCATTTGGTTCTATCAATGCAAACTCAAGTAGTTCTGCACTATTTGATCTTTGTATAGATTCAGAATCAAGTGACTCTCCAACAACATTAAGCCCAAGACACGTTGCAAAAGCACAATCTTTACTTGGTGATCAGGGATCTAAACTTACAGCCGTTGCAATGCACTCTAAAGTGTATTACGACTTAGTTGAAAGGCAGGCAATTGATCGTATTTACGACAACACTGGCGCACCTGATACAGATGCAACTTCAGGTACAACAGCTAGTGCCTTCCCTGGAACAACATCTATCCCTACATTTATGGGATTAAGAGTTATTGTTTCAGATGATGTACCAACAACTGGTTCTGGTTCTTCTACTGAATATTCAACATTCTTCTTTACACAAGGAGCAGTTGTGACAGGAGAGCAGGCTCCAATTAGAACTCAAACAGATAGAGACATCCTTGCTTTGGAAGAAGCTATGGCAGTGGATCTCCACTACATCTATCATCCAGTTGGTATTAAATATGCTGTTTCAACAGTCAACCCAACAAGATCAGTACTTGAAACTGTAGGCTCTTGGTCGAAAGTCTATGAGACAAAGAACATCGGTATTGTTCGTGCAACTAACGTAAGTAACCAAGATTAATCATGGCTTCTTTATTTGACGTAACTGCTGGTCTTCTAGTTGGACCAACAGGCGGTGGCACAGTAACTCAAGCCACAAGCAAATCAACAGGTGTAACTCTGAACACAGAGTCAGGGCAAATCACAATGAACAATGCACAGCTTGATGCTGGCACTGAAGTATCTTTCACAGTGACTAATAGCAAGATTGCAGCAACAGATGTTGTTGTAGCTTGTCACGGTTCTGCTGGAACTGCTGGTTCATATTTAGTTAATGCCAATGCACTGGCTAGTGGTTCGTTTGCAATCACAGTTTCCAACGTATCTGGTAGCAACCTAAGTGAGGCTATTGTAATTAACTTTGTTGCTCTTAAAGGAGCTTCAAGTTAATGGGAATGTACGCTTTTAGGCGTATGAGAGCGAGGAATGAGGCTGCTCAAAAGGCAGCTTCATTAACTCCAATTCTTGAACAGCCAAAACCAAAACCAAAACCTAAAAAGGTCAAATTAAATGGCGATAACAATAGTAGCCACAGTCGGTAGTGCTACAGCTAACAGCTACGTTACATTAACTCAAGCTCAAGCTTTTATAGATGGGCTAACTGAATCTGATGATGTAACCGCCTGGGCAAGTAGCACTGACGATCAAAAAAACAGGGCTTTGTTTACAGCAACCCAAAGAATAGATCGTGAAAAGTTTTTAGGGGCTAGAGTTGCCGACACACAGGCACTTGAATGGCCTAGATCAGGAGTTAGAAAACCTGACACATATACAAACCTATATGGCTTGAGCTTTCCAAATAGATTAGTTGCTGATTATTATACAGATACTGAAATTCCAAATCGTGTAAAACACGCCCAAATTGTTCTTGCTGTTTATCTAAATAACAACAAAGATGGTATTGGCCTTAGTGGCCTTGAGGATTTTAATACTGTCACTATTGGTAACATAGATGTAACCCCAAGATTTTATGGGGCTGTAGGAATCGACAGAATCCCACCAATCGTTGACCACTATCTAATGGGTATTAGAATAGGTGGAAGAGCAAACTTATCAATCAAGAGGTCTTAACTAATGGCATACGAATATCCAGCAGCAATTATTATTACTGATACATCTGCCCATACTGGCAGATTTGGAAAGGTTCATTGCTTAACAGATGCAAGTGCTACTTTCGTTGCAGAAAATATCACTGAAAACGGATCTTCGACTATAAATGGCATCACAATGAAAGCTTCATCTGAAGTTTGTGGTGTTATTACAAGTATTACTTTAGCTAGTGGTCAAGTCATAGCATATTACTTATGAGTATTGCCAACGCATTAAAAAAAGCAGCTTCAAAAACAATCAAAGTTCTTGGTGGCGATATTACTTATAGAAGAGTGACCACTGGCATATACAATCCTACCACTGGCTCAATGAGTGAAGTAAAAACAGATGTCAGTATAAAAGGTGTAGTATCTAATGTGTCAAAGGCTGAAGTGACTGATTTAGTTTCTAGCCAGGATAAACGACTTATTATTTCAGCTGGCGATATAACTTTTACTCCAACTACATTTGACCGAGTGATTATAAGTGGTACAGAATATAAGATCATCCAAATTAATGTCAATGAACAAGATAATACAGATATAGCTTTTGATATTTTCTTGAGGTAGTAATGGCTAGAGAAATAAACTTAACTGATATTTCAGATCATTTTGGAGAGAAATTACAAAAGACTGTGCGTAAAGCAACTTTGAAAGCCGAGGCTGATATTGTACAATTTACACCTGTATTTCGACCTAGAAAAGGAGAATCTGGAGTTGGTGGAACCTTAAGAAATTCATGGCAAAGTGAAGTCAAGCCTTACATGGGTATCGTTTCCACAAATATTGAATATGCAGAACCAGTGGCTTATGGAACTAACTTGCCTCCCAGCTGGGGTGGGGTTTATAGGACTCGTCAAAGCACTATAAAAGGTTATCCAGAACTTGTTGCAAAGCAATTAGAAGAGTATATTAAAAACGAGTTCAGGAAATCATAATGGCAGCTACAAACTTAAATACAGTAAGAGCAACTATTGAAAAAAGGTTGAATGACGAATTTAGAACAGGACCATCTATTCCTTTAGTTTTTAACAATGTTCCTTTTGATGCCTCTAATGTCGATCAATATATTCAATGTATTACAAGTTTTGGATCAAGTGAATACCTTACACAGCAAGCACCAAATTCTGCTACCACTGCAACAAACCTTGTTGTGGGTCTTACTACTTTTAATATATATACGGCTCAAGGATTAGGGGCAGGGGCAAATTTTACTATTGGTAAAAGATTAAGAGACTTATATAATAGGATTACTGTTTCAGATGTAAGGTTTGATCCACCAATTGGGCCAGAGATAATAGAGCCAACACCAGAAGGCAAGTTTCAAACGCAAGTTAGAATTACATTTGAATTATATGAAGCACTTACGCCATGATTGAAATTACTGAAGAAATGCTTGATGCTATTGAAGCAGTCAAAGGCAGAAGAGATCCTAAATATTGGGACCCTAGATGTAGACGTTATATGGAAAAACAAAAAAATTTAACAAATTTATCTAAAGATGAATTAGAACACAAAGGTAGAAAATTAGGAGTTGAGTTAGATAAAAGAAAATCTAAAGACAAACTTATATCAGAAATAGAAAATTTACTGAAAAAAGGTTAATATAATTATAAATCTTTCTTTTTATTGTTATGGCTGCTGTTAAAGGTGATGTAGGCCAAGTCAAATTTGATGACGGTGGCTCTTCAGTTAACCCTGTTCTAGGAACAAGATCATGGTCTATGTCTATCACCAAAGATACCCAAGAAACAACTGTTCAAGGGGACACTTTTAAATCATTTATAGGTGGACTGATTGAAGGTGAAGGCTCTGCTGAATTAGTATATGACAATGCTGCTTCAGGTGAAACTGCAACATTTGTAGATGCAGCTTTAGTAACTGGCGATGCTGGTACTGCTTCTTTTGAACTTTTCCCTGATAGCGGCAGTGGATCTCAAAAAATTAGCTTTAGTGGACTTGTAACACAATTTGAGCAAAGTTCATCTTTAGGTGATGTGAATACAATAAGCATTACATTTAAGCCATCTGGAACTATCACTTCAGCTATCTAATTAACTTAATAATCAACCCCAAATTTTATGGCAACAAAAAGAACCGCAGACGTTTTAATTGGAGCATTTCAAGATGAAATGGTCACAAGACGTAAGTTTGACGTAAAAAACTCAAAAGATGAAGTTGTAATGACTTTATATTTTAAGCCAATAACAAGATATGCAAGAGTAAAAGCACAACAAATAGCTGGTCCTGATGCTGATGCTTTAGTTGTATCAACTCAGCTTCTTTGTCAAATGGCTGAAAAAGAAGATGGAACATCAGCTTTTGATATGTCAGATGCACCTGTTTTACAGAGAACTCTTCCTGAAAAAGTATTAAACGATTTAGAGCTTTTCTTAAACGATATAAAGCTTGATATTGATACAGCAAAAAAAGAATAAAAGGGGATAGCTGGTTTAGATTCGAGTTTTTCCTAGCAACAGAACTTGGTAAGACAGTGCAAGAACTCAGGATGAATATGACTGAGGCAGAGCTTATTAATTGGGCTGCCTATTATGAAGTAAAAACTGACGAAGAAAAAACTGCTTTACAACGACAAAAACGCAATTCAAGGTAATATAGAGAAAAGGTTTTTATTTATTTGTGGCACAGTCAACAGTTAGATTAATAGTTGATGCATCAAATGCTATAAATCCTCTAAAAAGAGTTAATGAACAAACACAACAATTAAGTAGAAACACAAATAAATTAAAAAATAATTTAAACGGATCAAACAGAGCAATAAGCTCAACAGGTCCAGCAGCAGCAAAGTCGGCTGGTGGCGTTAGAACTCTTACCAGTGCTTTGGGGCCATTGTTGAAGGCACTTGCGGTTATAAGTGCTGCTAAATTTGTTTTTGTACAGTCAGCAGAATTAGAAACACAAACAAAAAGCTTAGAAGTTTTAACAGGATCTTTAACCCAAACGAAACAAATAATTGAAGAATTACAAGCTTTTGGTTCTGTTACTCCATTTACAAGTAGTGAGTTAATAGAACAAACAAAAAGATTAAAAGCTTTTGGTTTTGAGACTGAAAAACTTGTTGATACAACAAAGAGAATTTCTGATATTGCAGGTGCTACTGGCGCAGATTTAGCTGGTATAGCAACTGCATTTGGTCAAATACAAGCAAAAGGAAAATTACAACAAGAAGAAAATTTACAGCTATTAGAAAGAGGTGTAAATATAACAGATGAATTACAAAAAATAACTGGAAAATTTGGTGATGAATTTGCAGATGCAATGAGGCAAGGTGAGATTGGTGCTGATTTAGTCAACCAGGCAATGATAAATTTAACAAATGAAGGAGGGGCTTTCTTTGGTGGAGCAACAGCACAAGCAACGACATTAAATGGTAAATTATCAACTTTGGTTGATACCGTTCAATCTTTAGCTAGAACGATAGGTAAAATTTTAGGTCCGACAATAAAATTTATCCTTGATCAAACCACAAGGGCAGTGCAAGCAATAGATAATCTTTTGAAAAGATTTCAAAATATAGGAAAGATTGGTTTTGGTAATGTTCTTGGTGCAGAAAATAAAGCACAAAAAGATGCTGCTAAACTTACCACGACAAAATTTGGTGATGATGCACTTGATAGAAACCTAATTGGTGGTTTTAAAAATAAAGAAGCTGGTGAATTTTTTGAGAAGCAAAAAAAAGCTTTAATAGATGCAAATATACAAACAGAAAAATTAAGACAGAAAGATTTTGAACATAATCAAGAAAAAACAGATGGGTTAGTTCAAATCAATACAAAATTAAAAGAAAAACTTGAATTAGAGAAAAAAAGTACAGCCGAATTAGATAAACAAGGAGAAAAAACTAAAGAATTAAAAGAAAAAATGACTGCTGTTGGAGAGCAAATTGAAACAAGTATAAAAAATAATCTTAAAGGTGCTATTACTGGTGCGCAATCATTCGGTGAAGCTATGTCTAACGTTCTTAATAGCATAAGAGATAAATTGCTTGATAAAGCATTAGATAATCTATTTGGAGGTTTTGGTCAAGCATTTGGTGCGGGTGCAACTGGTGGTGGAGGTGGAGGAATTGGTGGCTTTATTGGTAAGATTTTCGGCGGGTTATTTGCAAACGGTGGTCAACCACCTGTTAATAAGATTTCAGTCGTGGGCGAACGAGGCCCTGAACTTTTTGTTCCTCGTTCTGCTGGTACTGTTATTCCTAATAGTGATATTGGTGGTTCTTCTATTACAAATAATATTAGTATTAGTGTAGATGCCTCTGGTTCATCTGTACAAAGTGATGGTGATGGTCAACAGTTTGGTCAAGCACTTGCAACTGCAATACAATTAGAAATAGTGAGACAAAAACGAAGCGGAGGTTTACTTTCATAATGGCTACATTTGATGATTCAACACTTGGCACTACTACAGGTGCAACTACACCCGCATACAGTTCTGTTGAAACAGCATCACCAAAAAACATCACAGTTCAGTTTGGGGATGGTTACAAGTCTCGCAATGTCTTTGGATTAAACCAAAATCCAAAATCTTACAGCTTGACTTTCAATGTTTCTCTTGCAGATGGTGATAAAATTTTAGCTTTTTTAGATGCCAGAGCTAAAGATAGTGCTAGTTTTACATTTACTCCTCCTCATACAAGTACCGCAAGACAATTTATTTGTGAAAATTATCCTAGAACCAATACTTATTTAAATAGAGTTACAATACAAGCAACATTTGAGGAGGTATTTCAACCATGACAATACCAGTTGAGCAGCTACAAAAATTAGATAATATAACAATTATTGAATTATTTGAATTACAACTTTTTGCACCTATTCATTTTGCAACTGGAGATACGACAGCAACTACTTTGTACAGATTTCATAATGGTACTAATGAAATAAATACTGATATAATTTGGAAGGGAAATTCTTATACAGCTATTGCTTGCCAAGCTGAGGGATTTGAAACAGGTGAAAATTCTGTCATGGCAAGACCTACTATGACTTTTGCTAATACAGTTGGTAATTTTTCAGCAATTTTGCAAATAGTTAATAATGTAACTGTTTTTAATGATCTTCAAGAAGCACAAATCTCAAGAATAAGAACTATGGCACAGTTTTTAGATGCTGCAAACTTTTCTGGTAATACTAATCCTTATGGAACACCTGATCCGACAAAAGAATTAGAACAACAAAACTTTTTAATTAATAAAAAAGTTGTAGAAAATAATCAAGTATGTAGTTTTGAGCTTGTTAATACTATTGATTTTGAAAGTAAACATATACCACGATTACAGATAACTAAAAATAGATTTCCAGCAGTTGGGAGTTATGTATTTGTATGAATTGGAAAAAAGATGCAATTAAACATTTTATAAACTGCCAACCAGCAGAAGGTTGTGGTTTTTTAGTTGAAAAAGGGGGGGATGAATTTTTTTATCCTTGTAAAAATATAGCTTCTCATGTTGATGAAGAAATAACTTTTGCTATAGACCCTTTAGATTTTGCAGCTTGTGAAGATAGCGGTGCTGATATTTTAGCTATAATTCATTCTCATGTAGAAGGCAGTGCAGAGCCTTCTGAAGCTGATATAAATAACTGTAAGTTGTACATGATTGATTGGTATATTTATTCAATAAAAGAAGATAATTGGCATTTTGAGGAAACAGGCATATGATGAAAAAAATAAAACTATATGGCCCTTTAAAAAAAATAACTGGTGTTAAAGAGTTTGAAGTAGATGTTTCCAATGTTGATCAAGTATTTACTTTTATAAAAGTAAATTATCCAAAGTCTAAACAGCATATTGCAGAGGCTTGTTACAGTATTTTTATGGATGAAAGAGATATAACTTTTTCAAATTTAGTTATTAAAGGTGAAGGTGATATTAAAGTAATTCCTTTAATATCTGGAAATTTTTTAGGTTTAGGGGGTCTTATAGCTGGATTTTTTACAAAAGCAACAATAACAAGTGCATTAACAATGTTAGCTGTCAATGTCGGTTTAAGTTTTATATCTGATTTACTTGCCCCAACACCAACGGACCCACAAGCAGATCCACAGGTTACATCATTTTTAAGTAATCAAACTGCAAATACTACAAGGGCTGGTGGTGCTGCTCCTTTAGTATTTGGTGAATTTTTAGTTGGTTCTGTGGTGATAAGTGCAGGTGCTGATACAGTAGAAATAGCTGATAGTACATAAATCATGGCAAGAGAAATAAGTGGTATTAACTTCAAATTACAAGAAGATTTACCAAATAACTTTATAAAGGCTGTACAATTTTTTACTTTTCTTGATTTAGTTTCTGATGGGGCTGAAATCGAAGGATTTTCTACACCTTCAAAAAATAATGTGGCAATACCTACTTCTCTTTTAAGTCCAAGTACTGCAAATAGTCCAGAATTAGTAAGTGATGATGAAAGAAATTATATTCAATTAGCGCAACAAGATATTTTTTTAGATGGTCGTGCAATTAGAGATCAAGGTGGCAATGAAAATATTCCCAATACAGCTTTGGCAATAAGAACAGGCAGTGATAATCAACAAATAATGACAGGAGTGGATGAGTTTAAAGTTGCTGGTAATTTAAGTTCTGCAAAAGTTTTAAATAATGGTAATGCTGAGGCAAATAAGGTTACAGGAACTATAGATGCAGGAAGTGATATTAATAGCACACCAAGAGCAGTCGAAATCACTTTACAATGGCCTAGTTTAAGGCAATTAGGTGCAGATGATGGAAGTTCTGTTGGTTTAGGAATCAATACTGGACCATTTAAGGGGGAATCAGGCAATGTGCATATAATTTTACGAATGAGAAATAAGAATGGTACTGTTCTTGACAGGCAAGAAAAGTTCATAAATGCAGTATCGATTGGACAATATAGTAGAAGTTATAGAATGAATATACCTTTTGTAGTTTATCAAGACCCAAGTGCAATAAGTAATAATTATCCTCTAAGTATAGACGTTTTAAGGGCAGATCAGGAGTTTAGAGCTTCAGGCGGTAGACATCCCTTTGATAATAAAGGTAATAATATTTATGAAGAAGGACAAAGAAGGTTCACAGAATTTTTCTTTGCAGGGCTGCAAGGTCTGTTGCCACAAATAGAAACAATTACCGAATTTCCTAAAACTGCATATATTGGTCTTAGGTATTCAGCAGAGCAGTTTCCCAATATTCCTCAAAGGCGATATTTTATTAGAGGAATAAAAGTAAAAGTACCAACTGGAACAAATGACGGCACTGTACCAATAGATTCTGAAAATGGGAGAATACTTTATCCGTCAGATTATTCTTTCAGTTCTTTAAATAATACTGATGGTAAAAAAAGATGGACTACTGATCCAGTTTGGATTCTTTATGCACTGCTTACTGAAGATTATGGCCTACAAATAAGTGAAGATAAAATTAATAAAGCGTCTTTTTATGAAGCAAGTGCCTATTGTTCCACACCAGTTTCAGGTCAAACTACACCAAGATTTTCATTTAATGGTGTTCTTAATCAAAGAAAAAAAGCACTAGACGTTATAAAAGAAGTTGCTAGTCTTATGAGGGCTTCGCTGTATTACAAAAATGGGTCTATAAAAATTGCAATTGATAAACCAGAAACCGTAACTTCATATTTATTTACTAATGCAAATGTTGTAGATGGTTCATTTAGTTATTCTGGAAGTGATAAAGATAAAAAATACACACAAGTAAATGTTTCGTATTTTAATAATCAAATACAAGAATTAGATCAAATTTCTGTTAGTGCTGAACAAGTAGATTCAAGTTTTCAGGATAAATATGGATTAAATCAAACGAATATACAAGCTCTTTATACAACTGATAGACAACAAGCCAAAAGATTAGGAAAATCCATATTGTATACAAGTATTCTTGAAGCAGAGATTATAACTTTTGATTGTGGAATTGAAGCAGCAGCAATATTAGAACCTTTTATGATAATTAAAGTTGCGGATAGATTAAAGGAAACATTTAGATCAAGTGGAAGAATTAACTCTGTCACAAGTTCGACTGTAGTTGTAGTTGATGATAGTACAGATACTACTGTTGGAGTGGTTGGAGATACTTTTTTGATAATTGATAAAGAAGGAGGAGTCCAAGAAAAAACAATAGATGCAGTGTCAGGTAGCACAGTTACATTATCATCTGCTTTAAATCCCGAACCACAAGCTGGTACGATATGGGCTACAAAAACTGGAAATGTTCAGCATAGAAAATATAGAGTAACCAACGTCAAACAAAAAGATAATTTTATTTTTACGATTACAGCGATAACCTATGATGAAAATAAATATAGTTTTATTGATGACGATTCAAGTAGTTTTGGAGAAGGAGATGATCCTTCAACCCTTCTTGACACTCTAGAAGCACCACAAATTCAAGAACTTAAAGAAGAACTGATCGTTGTAAATGGTAGAGCTACAAGTAGAATTGTTTTAAATTTTTCTAGTGTAGATGGTGCTAGACATTATCAAGTTAGTTATAAATTAAACGGAGCAGAACCCGTTGTACAGAATATTTTTACACGACAATTTGTCTTATTAAATAATCATGAAGGCAGTTATGAATTTTCCGTAAGATCGGTTAATATTGCATATATTGTCAGTGATACACCTTCTCAAAGAACAATCTTAGCAGAAGGATTAAGTGCAAAACCAAGTGCTGTAACTAATTTAAGAGCAGAAGAAAGTGGTGATAATCTTATTTTAAAATTTGATCGTGCTACTGACAAAGATGTTTTATTTGGTGGTTTTGTTGATGTTAAACTTTCACTTATTTCTGATGGTACAGCAACTTTACAAAATGCAAATCCAGAAAAACGTGTAGATGGTAATATAAATGAAATTGTTTTTAATGATTATCAAAGTGGAGAATATTTTTTAAAATTTATTGATGTAAACGAAAATGAATCCGAAACTGCAACTTCTGTGGTTGTTAATAGAACAATTACCTCAAACAATTTAGTTGGAGCGCAGATAAGAGAAAATACAAATAATTTTGCAGGGTCAAAAGTTAATGTTGTATATGATGGTGGAATTGGAGGTCTGCGACTTACAAGCGGAACTACTATAGATTCGCTTACAGATTTCAATACACTTGCATTAGCTGATGGAACAACTTTTAATACAATAAATGATGTTGTAAGTGGTGTTTCAACAACAGGTAACTACACCTTTCAGAATAGTTTAGATCTTGGCAGTCCATTTAGATTTCATGTAGAACCACATTTTAAAAAATCTGGTTTTGATACAGCTACTTTATGGGATTCTTACACAGATAACATGAATGATTGGCCTGATATTTTTACAACTAGCACAACAGTACTTGATAGAAGTGCAGAACTTACTTTTCAGGTTGCTAAAAGTCAAACAGGAACTGCAAGTACAAGTTTTGAAACTTTTGCAAATACAGATATGATTGCAAGAACTGTATCTTTTAAAGTTCTTGTTAATAATGCAAGCACTTACGAAAATGTAGATATTGAAGAATTAGGTGTAAATATAATATTTAGACCAAGAACAGAAAGGAGTATTGATAATTCAAGTGCAACAAATGGAGTTTTAACAAGTTCTAGCAGTGGAGCGACAACAGTTACATTTAATAAAAAGTTTTTTACAGGCACAACTGCTATTGGTGGTAGTACAACGGCATTTAATCCAGTTGTTTTTATAAATATAAATAATATGATTGATGGGGATTTCTTTACTATTGATAGTGTAAGCTCAACACAATTTGTAGTAAGTATTAAAAATGGCTCTAGCTTTGTCTCAAGATCATTCACATATAGTGCTTTCGGTTATGGTGAAGGGTAGTATAATAGGAAAAACATAAAGAAAAATGGCAAAACCAGCAGATTTTGTAGTTGATAATGCTTCGGGTTCAGCGGTAAGAACTGATTTAAATAATATTTTTGATGCGATAAGTATTAATAATGGTTTTTCTAGTGGCGCACCAACTCAGAAATACAAGTATATGTGGTACGCAGATGAAGCCTCTTCTGGAAAGATGTCTTTTTATAAGCAAAACGCATCTGACAAAATAGACTTTATAAGTTTAAGCAACGGAAACTTTTTTGGTCCAGATGGTAGTGTTAGTATACCGTCTTATACTTTTACCAATTCTCCAACGACTGGTTTTTATCAAAGTACAACTAATCAAATAGGTGTAACTAATAACTCAGTTAATACAGCATTATTTAAAGCGACAGGAACTGAAATAAAAGGCAAACTTGAAGTTGCTCCAGCTTCAGGTGATGCAGCCGTTGATATAAAAACAGTTGGCAATGCAAATGATACTGCTATCCATCTTATTGCCGACACAACATATACCACTGGTGGTTTATTAGTAAAAAGATTACAGACTGCTAATGGTAAATCTCAATTATTACATAGAGGAACTGGTGCCTTAGAACTCATTGGGCATGATGGAGGGACTATTGATTTTAGATTAGGTGTAAGTGCTAGTAATACTTTAGTTACTAGATGGAAATTCGATAGTGCTGGTGTGTTTCTTTGGGCTGAACATGTACCATCTTTGCCATCTGGTGCTAATACTAGCGGAGTTATAGTTCCTAAAGGATTAGCTAGTAAAACAGGATCAAATGCTAGTGCCACACTATCTGGAAATTTATATAATTTTTATTGGAATAATGATTCACCTAATAAATTAAAATGTTGGATTGATGAAATTGATGTGGGACAAGTACAAGGTCCATCATCTGATTACAGGATAAAACGAAATATTACTACACAAACGGAATCAGGAATAGACAAAATAAAACAACTAAGACCTATTACTTACCAATATGCAGATTATAAAGTTTTTAAAGCTGATGATTCTATTAGAGAAGGATTTATAGCACATGAAGTACAAGAGGTTATCCCAAGTGGTGCGGATGGAGTGAAAGATGGAGATTCAATACAATCATTAAACGTAGATGCAATAGTTTCCGTTTTAACAAAAGCATTACAAGAAGCAGTTGCTAAAATAGAAACATTAGAAACTAAAGTTGCTGCATTGGAGGCTGGCTAATGGCTATTATCGCTGCTGTAAAAGATTTTGATGTTGCAAGAAGAAGTGACTTTCCTCTAACTCTTACTTTTAGGGATGGAAATAGAGATCTAATTAACTTAACAGGATATACAGTTGATGCTGAAGTTTATAGTGAAACTTCAGATGGTTTTAGAGATACAAAATATGCTGATTGGTCTATTACTTATACTAATAGAACTGGTGGTGTTGTAGATATTGCTTTGACAGATACACAAACAGCAACTTTTAATAAACATGAATTAAAGTATGATGTACAACTAACGCAACCTAATGGACAGAAATTTCAATATTTACGAGGTACACTATTTATAAACGAGGGCTATTCAGAATGAGTACACCTAACAAAGTTGAAGTTAGTCAGGTAAATGAAGTAACTACTGTCGAAATTATTACAGCAGGTCCGCAGGGGGCATCAGGATCAGGTTCTGGTGGATTGCAAGTTGATGAAACTAATAAAGTTGATGGATCTGTTGTCTATTATGATGCTAGTAGTGCTACATTTAAAGCAGATTCAACAACAACAAAACTTACATTAGTCTTTGGGGGTAGTTTTTAAATGGCTAACACGATCAGAATAAAAAAAAGAGCATCTAGTGGAAGTGCTGGCGCACCTTCTACGCTTGCCCCATCAGAGTTAGCTTTTAATGAAAATACTGGAGACTTAAAACTTTATTATGGTTATGGAGATAATGGATCTGGAGAAGCATCTTCAATTATTGCTATTGGTGGTGCTGGTGCATTTTTTAATAAGACAGATACAAGAAGTGCAAATACAATTTTAGCTGGACCAACAACTGGATCTGATGCTGCACCTACATTTAGAGCATTGGTTGTGGCTGATATTCCAACTTTAACAGCATCTAAAATAAGTGATTTTGACACACAAGTAAGAACAAACAGATTAGACCAACTTGCATCTGCAACAAGTACAGTTTCAGGAGTTACACCAACTGCTGATGCACATTTTGCAACAAAAGGATATGTAGATTCTGTTAGTGAGGGTCTAGATGTAAAACAATCTTGTAAGGTTGCTACAACAGCAAATATTACTTTATCTGGTACGCAAACTATTGATGGTGTTGCGGTTTCTGCTGATGAAAGAGTCCTTGTAAAAAATCAATCTACTGCTTCACAAAATGGAATTTATCTTTGTAAAGCTAGCTCATGGGTTAGAGCAGATGATTTAGCTGCTGGTGCTGACGCTGCTGGCGCATTTACATTTGTAGAGCAAGGTTCAACAAATGCAGATATAGGTTTTGTTTGTACAACCAATAAAGGTAGTGCAAGTGTTGGATCTGATTCTTTAGCTTTCAGTACCTTTTCATCAAGTGGTAATGTTACTGCTGGTAACGGACTAGATAAATCTGGTAATGAATTAAGCGTTGATTTAAAAGCAAATGGTGGTCTTGTTATTGAATCTACTGAAGTAGCTGTTGATCTTGCTGCCAGTTCAATTACAGGAACTTTAGCCATATCAGATGGTGGTACTGGTGCAACTTCAGCTAGTGCAGCTAGAACAGCTTTAGGTTTAGCAATTGGTACAAATGTTCAAGCCTATGATGCTGATTTAGATAATTTATCAGGTATGCAGTCAGGTGCTTCTGCTGCTTTAGCTTTACTTACTTCAACAGAAGTGGGAATCCTTGACGGTGCAACTTTAAATACTACTGAATTAAATTATGTTGATGGTGTTACATCAGCAATTCAAACACAATTAGATGCAAAACAGGCATCAGACGCAGATTTAACTGCATTATCCAGTTGTCAAACTGGTGCTGCTGCTGCATTAGCATTATTAACTGCTACTGAAGTTGGTATTCTTGACGGAGCTACAGTTACAACTGCTGAATTAAATATTCTTGATGGTGTTACTGCAACAGCTACAGAAATAAACACAGCTTGTGATGGTGATACTTCAGCAACGTCAACAACCCTTGCCACAGCAGACCGTTTTGTTTGCAATGATGCAGGGTCTATGAAGCAGGTTGCTCTGTCAGACCTCATAAGTTTCATTTCTGATGGTTCAACGAGTGGTTATGTTGTAGAGGGCGGCACATTTTAGACTATAGGAGGTAAAGGCCAATGGCAAATGTCATTAAACTAAAAAGAGGTACAAGCACACCAACTACCAGTGATATTGTTGATGGCGAAGTTGCTATTGATAAATCAGCAAAAAAATTATATGTAAATGACGGTGGAACAATAAAAGAAATAGGAGGAAGTAGCGGAGTTGCTGATGGGGCTATAACAACGGCAAAACTAGCTGATGATGCAGTCACTACAGCTAAAATTACAGATGCAAACGTAACTACAGCTAAGATAGCTGACTCTAATGTCACTACAGCCAAGATTGCTGATGATGCTGTGACTTATGCCAAAATTCAAAATGTATCAGCTACAGATAGAATTTTAGGTAGAGATTCAAGTGGTGCAGGGGTGATTGAAGAAATAACACCTGCCAATTTACGCACCATGATAAACGTGGCTGATGGTGCGAATGTAGGTATTACTGATGTAGTTTCAGACACAACTCCGCAACTTGGAGGAGACTTGGATATGAACTCTAAGTTCATATCTAGTGGAATCTTGGGTGTTAAAAACCAAGGCGCACAGTCTGAATTACGTCTTTATTGTGAAACAAATAATGCTCATTATGCTGGCATAAAAGCACCAGCCCATGCTGATTTTTCTGGTGATCTTAGTTTTATCCTGCCATCAGGTTATGGCAGTAATGGACAGGTTTTGCAATCAAATGGATCAGGCGGTACAAGTTGGACTGCATTAACAGATTCAACAAAAATGCCTCTCACTGGTGGTACTTTTTCAGCAGAAGTAATTTTTCAGAAAGAAATAACTGAAACAGTATTTGCTATCACTGATGCTTCATCTGTTCTTTTAGATCCTATAAATGGAATGATACAAACATGGACTTTAGGATCTAACAGAACTGCTACAGATGGCTTAACTACAGGTCAATCTATGCTTCTCATAGTTACTGCAAGTGGCTCTAACTACACTTTAAATTGGCCTACAATGAAATGGCGAGGTGGTTCTGCACCAACTCTAGGTGGTGCAAATCCTACAGCAATTGAATTATTTAAAGTTGGCAGTCAATTATATGGAGCGACAGTGGGAGATTTATCATGAGATCGCATAGCCTTCGTGCTGCTGCTGGTAATGTTTCAAGTTTGCCTGATGGTATTATTACAACTAATTTAAGACAACATATAGATTTTGGAAATACAAGTTGTTATAACTCAAGCGTAAGTACAACTGCCGTTACAGATTTATCTGGAAATAGCTGTAATTGTACTATTAGTCAAACTACTCATTTATCATTTAGCTCTTCTGATGGTGGTCATGTGATTTTAGATCCGTCAGCTACAAGCAATCTACCAATTCTATATCAAAGTTCAGATATTTGGAATAACTTAGGCACTGGCGATTACACATTAGAATTTTGGTTTAATTTATATGGAAAAGCACAAACACATTTTTTATATAGGGATTTTTATTCTGGAGAAGCTTTACACGTTTTCGTTGAACAATCTAAATTTGCTGTCGCAAGTGGTTTTTCTGGGGGTTTTGTATATGAAAGTACAGGAAGTTTTACAAATAATAATAGTTACGCTGGTTGGTGCCAAGTGGCAATTTCAAGATCAGGTTCCGCTTTAAAATTTTACAAAAATGGTGCTTTAATGAGTAATATTAGTCAAACTGAAACAGCCGACACAAATTATACTAATAATAGTTTTTCTGCACCTAGTTATAATGCCTGCCTATGGACTTTAGTAAATTTTTCGACATATCATTTTCTAGGTAAGTTTGCTATTTTTCGTTTTTATAGAGGTAAAGGTTTATCAGCTACAGAGGTTGAACATAATTATGATACAGAAAAAGCTCGTTTTGGGCTATCGTAGCTAAACTATTAGTATGAACTATGCAATCATTGATGGTACTACTGTAAAAAGTACTGGTACAATTCAACAATTATTTCCTAACACAAGTTTTAGTATAGGTGGTCCAAATCCAGATTTTTTAACTGCAAATAATGTGGTTGAACTTGTCGAAAATCTTAGTTATACAGTGCCAACACAAAAAATAACAACTGTAGATCCATATCTAGAAAATGGAAAAGTATATACTGTAAAAGTAGAATCTACATCTACTGAAGAACAAACAATATTAAAAAATAATCAATGGCAAAATGTAAGACAAGAAAGAGATATGCTACTTAAAGAAACAGATTGGAGAGCAAGTACTGATTTGACATTATCTGATGATTGGAAGAATTATAGACAAGCTTTGAGAGATATACCCAGTACACAATCAGATCCATTTAATATTACTTGGCCTACCGAACCTAGCTAAATTATAAAACTCTTGTTACATTATATGAAACACAATATTTATTTATGGCACGCAAAACAGAAGAGGAATTAAAGCAAGAACTACAAGAATTACAAAAAAAATTTGATCAAAATGTTCAAGAGCAAAGAAACATACAAGATAGAGCAGTTGCTATTCATGCAATTTTAACTGATAGAGCAGAGGCAAAAACCGAAAAAAAGTTTTCTGCGAAATAATAGAAAAACAGTGTAGATGCTGCGGTAAAGTGTTTTCTACAACAGAACAACGTAGGAAATATTGTTCTAATGCGTGTAAAACAAAATTTTATCGCAGAAAAAAAGCTACTTAACTTCTGTTGATAATTGTTTTGTTACGATTCCTAGCGTAACGTATAAGGGAGCCAAAGCTAAAATTCCTGTTAAAGTTATAATAGTAACAGGTACTAAAGCCTTTAAAAACGCCTCTTTAAACATGATAAGAAAAATTCTTGATGCTTTGACTATCGTAACCACAATTCTTGTTTTAGGAATTTTAGGCGGTGGTTTCTTTACATATAACTATCTCAAATCTCCACAATTTCAAGAAAAAATTTTAAATAAAATTCTTGGTGAAGTAAAAGGACTTTTACCTAATGTTATGGATAAAAGTTTACCTGACATGACAGGTCCATCTGTCCCAACCAACAAAATCCCTGGTATTCCTAAATTATAATTTTATATGAATAGCAATATTATCAAAGGAGTATCAATAGGACTTGGAACTATTTTTGTTGCTTCCAACTTTTATACAATCAGTCTTCTAAGCAAGAAATCAAATTTACCAATGTTTGATTTACCTGTCAGCAAGTATTCTACTTATGAAATTGAAGCTGATAAAGATAGTTATAAGATAAGACATAGAATGCACGATCCAAGAATTATTGCATCCATTGAAAGTAGTAAAAAGCCAGCAGGTTTTTTAGGTGCTAGTAAAGCTTACGTTACAAAAGAAAGTCAAAAGATAGCTGGAGAGAAAGATATTACCGTTGTGAATAATGGTGAGTTAACAGCAAAACAAATAGCTTGTATTGAAGAACTTGCTAAAGGTAGGGCCACTGGAGAAATGATAGGGACAAGTGTTGCTACTGGTACAGGTTTAACTAGTTCATTAGCAAATTTTCCAATCGTGGGCTGGTTTTTGTCTGGCTTTGCTACAAACCAAGCAAGGAGAGAAGGCGGTAAGATAGGAGGTAATATGGCCTCTGACTTTAACGACTGTTGATGCCTACGATTAAAATTCCTGAGATAAAAATACCAAAAATAAATATACCAGAAACACCATATGTACCTGAAACTGTATTAGTAGGAGAAAACCCTGCTTGTGATTTAACTAATAGAGATATAGAACTATCAGAAAATCCAACGATAATTTTTCATGGCAGAAAGGCTTATGCTACTTGTCCTAATGGTCAGGCAATAGGTGGCACACAACCAATTAAAGTTCAACCAGAGGCTAAAACATTTAGACCTATTGTTTATGACGCACAAGATACTATAGAAACAGAAGGTACATATAATTTTCAACCAAAAGCAAGTGCAGTAAATATTAATTTAGGACAGAAAGAAGAAGAGGAAGAAATTGAGTTAGTACCCTGTCCACCTAAAAACGCACCCTATAGAAAAGGCGATTGGCGTAATGAGATGAGGCTAGAAAAGTTGGTAAAATATGAACGTGGGCTATTGGAGGGTTCTTGCGATGCAATCTGGGAAGAAGTACCGTTTGTTGACCAGTACATACCGACAGCTAGTGTTGTTGTATCTACTGCTGTTATTGCTTCTGTTGCTGCCACTACTCCACTACTACTTAATATTGTCAAACCCTTAGTAAAAAATATAATTAAGAAGCTGACAAAGAAGAAAAAAGATGTACAATAATATTAAGCAACTTGACCCATTATCATGCAATTAACTTTGCCTCTGCTCTGATGGATAGATCAGTTGCTTACTTAGCAAAAGAACTCTTAACCACAGCTAACACTCCCTAGTTAAGGGCGAGCTTTTGCTTTTTTAGACAAGTGAGATACCCGTGGCTTGTCTACTTTAATTTGTGAGTATGAGGTATAACCTGATTTGGAACGCTGGTCAGTACAACATTTCTACAACTAACAGCATCATCTCCTACAAACTTAACACCTAATTTAAGTTGTTCGGCACATATTTTTAGACGATTAAGATTGACTTCTAGCTTTTTAGCATCCAACATAAACTCCTGATACTTTCTATAAGTTTGGGCTGCCTTTATGCACTCATCATCAAATCGTTTTCCTAGTGGTACTTGAATACTAATAGTTGCTCCATATGAAAAGTTATGGTTTATCTGATCTAACCTTTCCTGTTCTGCTATGTAGAGTATTTCACCAGGATTTGTTAGCTGACCAGTTTCACTATCTTTTGCTTGGTTATATATATTTGTTCTTTGTATGGTGCTTCTAGGAGTGTTGTAATATTCTCCTTTTGTTATGAACGGATTAAAACTAAGAGTCGGTGTTTGGCATTGAATACCGTTGCTATATCTATGTGTAGGGAAAGATCCGCTTATACTTTGAAATCCTTGGTTAACAATAGTTGATTGGGTACTCGACTGAGGATTTGATATGGTAGTTTCTGCATAAACAGGACTAGCAAATAGTAGTCCTATTGAAACAATGTGACTGAAGTTTGTGTTGTTTCTATTGTTTGAGTTCGATTTATTATGCTTACTGCGTCTAAACCAGGAGCCATGAAGTTTTCTGTTAATGAGAATGCATCTCCTTCTGAAACGATCACCCATTGAGGTTTGCTTGTTAGGTCTGGTGTTATCCATTCAAAATTAACCGCACCTGCATTACCTGTATTCTGACTTGTTGTGTATGTAGCCTCTGGTGAAATGATCGTGCCATCTTTAATCTTGATGTTAGATCCTGTAACTGAGTACGCATAACCTGAGTTATAGTTTTCAGTAATAATAACTTCATCTATTTTTGAAATACTCCTTGAGTTGCTTTGAATCTGGTTCGCACCAAATCTAGGAGTCTCAGCAAAGGCATTTGGAATAAAAACAACAAGTAGACATAGCCACCATTTCATTAATCAAGGCCAAGAGTGATAGTGGACTGAAGAGTTGCAGTTGTACCAGCACCCATATCAGCTAGGTTTACTGTCAATGCTTGTCCACTATCCATTGTGATTGCTACAGAACCAGGATCGCCTCCAGATATGACCGTATTCTTGCCCAAAAGAGGCAGTGATGGAACTGCCCCATTTGTTACTGTGGCAGATAGTAAGCTAGGTACTGCGTCTGCTGCAATATATGATTCACTGACAGAGAAAGCATCACCAGTATTTACAATATTGAAGCTAGTGTCGTAATCAATAGTTGGAACACCACTAGCAATACCATTATCAGCCAAATCAAGAGAACCTATTTGACCAGCTACTGTGTTTGCTTTTGGTGTGACGTTTGTACCAGCAACACTTATAGCACCTGCAATCCTTTCTGAAGTGGCACTAGCACCTAGAGTAGACACTGAAGCTACTGATTGGATTGAATGTGTTACGTCTGCAAAACTAGCTGTTGGAAATGCTAATAAAAGCAAAGGAAGAAATTTTTTCATTTTTTAGAAGAATTAGGGTCAACTTTAATAACGTCAGGTTTAGATGTGACGATCTCAAGTGGTTGTTTTATTATTATAGTCGAAACGCTACCAGAAGAGTTACCATTACTACTATTTCCATCTTCTTTCTTTTTCTTCTTAGCTCCTTGTGCTGCGTTAACCGAAATACCTAAACCTCCAAGAATGTTACCAAGGAGTCCAGCAGCAAATGTACTATCCACTCTAGGTTGATCTGGAATATCCAAGCCAAATAATCTGTTAGGTAGTTTTATATATCCTAGAGAAAGCACTAATAGACACCAAGCTAGAATAAACGCTTGGGCAATAGTAGAAATTAAAAAGGTAATTTTTTCTTGATAATCGGGCTTTTCGTCTTCAATTTGTTCTTTCGTTAAAACAGGTTCTTTTTTTTCTTGTTCAGCCATAACTTGTTTTTATTAGTCATACTAGACATAATTAAAGATTTAAGCAAATGACAGAAATACAAGCAGCATTGATAGGAGCAGCAGCAACAGCTTTTGTTATGGTCTTGTCAAACATGAGTAATCGTAGAGAACGTACCATAATTGATATTTACAACAGGTTAAACAAGTTATCGCAAGCGGTTAGCAGGTTAGAAGGCAAGATTCAATAATGTTTGGTATGTTTGGAATGTAACACATACTTTTTTTATGTATAAGATTTTAAAACCTATCTTATTAACCTTTTTGACCACCACAGCGTGTAAAAGGTTGATCGTTGATTTGTTACGAGCGATTTGTAAACAAACCACGAATAGTCTTGATGACCGTGCTGTTGATGTATTAGAAAGACAACTTTTTCCTACACTATGAAAATTACTAAATTTCTAAACATTAATATAGAACCAGCCCCTCCAGAGTTGCAATTAGAAGTTGAAATGCAATGTAGAGAACTTATGAAGTCCAATGACTTAGATGGACTAAAAAGATATTGCACACACCTTGTAAGAAAAAAATTTGACCAAGATATTTTTATGGCCTCATTGTTAAATAGACTGGTTGAATTAGAGGCTAATCGTGTTGTAGCAGAGATGAGAAATAATAAACCAACTAATCCTTTAAAAAAGTTTTTTCGTATTGGTCAAGCTCGTAATCAGTAAAGTCACGCACTAATAATTTGTCAATCTTATCAACTTCAATATTAAATTTAAGAACAGCAGTTCTTATATGCTCTTTAACCCAATCACCTTTTGAAACCACTTGTGCTTTTCCTCTTTCATTAATAAAAATGTAATGATCGTATCCTTTCAACTGAACATCTAATAAATTTTTTTCTAAATTTTTACGTCTTATCTCTTTAAGTTTTTTAAGTTTTTTTGAATCACTCATTTTCCAGCTCTTGTATCCTTTTATTTATAGCATCATATCTTACACAATATTCTTTCATATCTAACCGTTCAAACCAGAATTTTTTCTGTAATTCTGCAAGCTGGTCATAATAGTTTTTGATGAGGTCTTTGTTTTTCATTTATATGCTTTACGATATAAATTAAGAAATTTTAAATAAACTTCACCAAAAAGATCATCTAAATCAAATCTATTAGTATCAATAGCTTTCAGTCTGCCTAAACCCATTGCGAAGGCAATAGTTTCGCATTGCTCATAAGTCAGTGGAACATTAAAAACTTTTGTTTTGTCGATAATTTTTTTTCTGGTCATAAATTTTTGCTCCATAAATAAAGGGGGCTTACAGAATAGAGAACACTACAACTCTACAAATGCCCCATATAAAGTTAAACTCTCGGTGCTATCGTGCCACGGCCATCAACCCATTCCTCCTCAGAATGTGGATCAATAGACCACTGGCTGCCAAAGATGGTAAACCCAGGGATTTCTTCATAGTCTGTTCTAGAGCTATATTTCCTGATAGTAGATCCTCCAGGAGTTTCAGTAGCAGCCGCTTGGTCTGTTAACCATTTTGCTGCTTTCTTTGCTTCTTCTGGAGTGAAGTCAATTAATAAATAACGGTCACAATCGTTTCCGCTTTTTTTCTTTCTGTTTGCAATAAATTTGAAACGTGCTGTAAATGCTGATTCCATTTGAATTAGTTAGTTAGGGTTGTTAGTTTTGTTCTGCCAGTTCTCAATATCTTCTCGGTTGTACCGAATAGTGTTATTAAGAATAACAGTCCATTTCGGGCCACTTGGATGACCCCTGCGAGTTTTGGTTCTCCAAAGTCGCACAGTTTGAGGTTTTACACCAAGCTCTTCAGCTAATTGATCTGATGTGATCAGTTCATTCATGAATCCTCCTTCTCAAGAATAAGTGTCAGTAATCCATCTCTTTGATCTTCACTAATAGCATTAGTTTCGTATCGTTTTGAAATGTTTTTCTTTAACAAACCGAGCTTGTCTTTGTTAGCTGGTTTATTAATAAAGGCTTCACATTCTTTGATGAACTTATCACTGTCGGATCTATCAATTGGTTTATTACTAGAGGTGGAAGCTGGTTGGCTTTCCTCAGTCTTAGACCATGCCTTGTCTTTATCATATAAAGACAAGCCAAATTGATTTCCAAAACTCATCAAAGCACGTTTTTTTGCATCCGTTTCTGCTTCTTTTATTGCAGATTCATGATTGATGCCAATACCTTGTTTTGTATTGCCATGCCCTGCACCTGTGCCTTCTCTGACGATATTGCCAACTGTAATCCTTACCTTTGCTGTATAAGTCACGGCATCTGGTTCTGAATTAACACAAGTTGTTTCTATGGTTTCGCAAGACCAACCATCAAAACCGAATATACGATTGGCCTCGTTTATAACGTGCCATCCTTCGACATAAGACAATTGAAACGTGCCGTCTTTGTTGCCATCTCTTGTCTCTACATTTTTTTTGTCAATAGGTTGTTGTAGTAACTCAACCTGTTTTTCTGTAAAACTCATTTTTCTAAGGGGTTGAAAATGCCCATCGGGGCAGGGATAAAGATTGAACTCCTGTTTGACACCAACTTGGCCAATCATCAAGAAGGCGACATTCGGCAATTTTATCTAAAGCTTCTCTAGATAATTTTTGGCCTTCTTTTAAGGCATCATCATCAAGCTCCCATAAACCAACATCAAATGGATATTCAGATTGCACTACAAGAAAGATAAATCTTTTTGCTGATGGAATACCATTGAGATAGTGTTTCGCTTGCAAATGGTAGGTGAAATTTGCTACTGCCTTTGCAAAGTCTTTAGGGTTTGCTCCTGATCTACTGGTTTTTAAATCAACAATAATATCTTTGTTGAGCCAATCAGGTCTGCATTTACAGGTCAAACCAGAAACTTTGTCATCCCACCAATATGATTTTTCTGCAATACCAAAACTGAGTAACTTTTTGGCATGAGGTTCTGCAAAGACCGCATCTCTCATCTTGATCGCATTTTCCATATCAGCTTCAGTGACAGCAGTAAGACCTTTTGCTTCAGCTTCCTTTGCTTCCTCCTTACCTTTTTTGGTTGTCCTGGATGATACTGCAACAAATCTTTTTGTCAGTTCATCAGGCTCTAAAACCGCACAATGCGTCAGTGTTCCGAGCAACATAGCACTTGTTGGTTTATGTTCAGGTTTATCAGGATTAATGAAAGAGTTCCAATAAGCTTTTGGGCCATGTTTGCACATAACCTTTTGCATAGATGCTGAAATAGCATCGTCAGCATGATATTTTTCGTTTGAAATTTGAATTGATCCTGTCGTCATGATTTGTCCTGTTGAACTATTTTGAAGTTGTCTTGAATAAATTTGTAGTAATCGGTTCTTGCGTGACTGATGTGTTCATAAATTTGATACATATTTTTAACAATACCTGGGCCTCCATCATGCTTTTGTATGGTCTGCACAGTTGGAAAAATTAAAGGACTAAGTTCAGAATGTGACGACAAAAATTGATACATCTTTGATGGAAAGTCGGAACCAAATTCAATAGATTCAACAGCACAACAAAAAGTGTTTACTGTTTCATCTTCTTTCCTATAATCTTTCAAATGTCGAGAAATACACTGCCATTTATGTTTTGGTAAATCTAAATTAAGTTTCATGAATCTGTGTACCTGTTAGTGTGAGGGCCATATTGCATCATTATCCGTGGCCATGTTTTCAAGATAAGTGCCTTATCCTGTGGCATTGCAACAAGGCCAGCTTGTGCTAATCGTTTTAAGAATGGTGATGCTTCAGGAGAATCAATTACAGATGCAAATGTATTGAAGATTTCTTTCTCAGTCATAGTTAAAATTGGGTTGCCGAGGTCGGAGCGTTCAGGGGTTGGTCGCTTCTTCCTCGGTGATTTATGGAAACGTAGACCAAGATCATATTCACTCATCATTTTCTGGCAAGCTCCTCACACGCAGCCTGTATATTGTTAAGGCAATGGATTTCGGTAGAACGTGTTAATGAATCATTCAATGAAAAAAATCCAATGCCAAAAATGCAGAGGTAAAGAAATAAATGTTTCATGGGGTTGGGTTTCAGGGGCTTTCTAATAATAACTAACGGTCAACACTTGTCAACTGCTTATGTATATCTTTTACTCTTTGCAGTGGTATTGCAGCTACCTGGGGGACTACAGAATTTCCTAATGCTTTAAGTCTGTCCACCCGATTGGATAGCCCATCATCTCCTCTACAAAGGCAGGGTTGAGATTCATATTGTCTCCAACTTGGGTTAATACGTCTGATATCCTGTGTTCTCCATGTCGCTCTATGTAACCTTGACCCGATCTTCCCTTGTAGTCGGTCGCTGTCGGGGTTGGTAACATTGAGTTGAATAGCTTCTGTGTTTTTGGATTCACTGCCTCCCTGAGATTGGCAAGTTTGGTTCTTCCTTTTCTCGGTCCCTCCATTTGTCTTTTTAATGCTTCGGGACTTCTTTGTCCGAGGTGATCCATTGTTGTTGGGGTCGGAAGGGAATCCAACAAGCCACCATCTATCTCTTTGGTGGCAGGCTCCAACAAAGCTGCTTGGTATACAACACCACTCCGCATCATACCCTGCCTCGTAAATGTCTCTGAGAACGATGTCCAATCCGTTATTAATGATCGCTGACACGTTTTCCAAGATGAAGAATTTTGGTCGTACCATGCGTATGGTTCTGATGAGTTCAAACCACATACCAGATTTTGAAGTTTCTGTGATGCCTTCTCCTTTGCCTGCTGTGCTGATTGATTGACATGGGAACCCTCCGCATACTGCGTCAAATTGAAAAGGCTCTGCTGTGAATGTTCTGATGTCATCGTGAATAGGTACGTTTGGCCAATGTTTTTTTAATACTTTTTGACAGTATGGTTCAATTTCAATGAATTGTGTAGTTTCAAAACCGCCAACAAGTTTTTCAGCAGCATAAGAAAAACCTCCTATACCACTGAAAGTGTCTAATAATTTTAATTTTTTCATAAGATATCTTCTTGCTGTCTGTCCAAAAATTTAAGGCATCGTTTTATTGATTCCAACTCTCTTCCCATTGAAAGAGTAATAAAATGTGTTTTATCAATATGCTTTTTTCTGTCAGAAAGTATACGCATCATGTAATCCAAGTCTGCTTGGGTCATTTGATTAAGCTCCTACTGATAAGTAATAACCATCTGCTTTAACAAAATACATATCTTCCCAATCATCTTTCTCATCCTTCCATGTCTCTGCAACACAGCCACAGTTGACAATAATTGCAGCCTCAACAGCTTTTAAATCTTTTTTATGTACTCTGCAAAATATTGGATCTTTCCAATTACCTGTTGGAAAATGTACTTTATCAAAAGCATCATCAAGCTCTTGCTTTGTAAATCCAAAATCTTTTAAATAGTTGTCCATAGTGGGGTTGAAACTCTATACCCATATTATAAGCATACTTATCAACAACTGTCAACAAGGTTTCATTACTTTTACATCGAATCCTTTTTCTTTCAACTCTTCAATCCTGTACTTCTGGATTTCACTTAACCTGCCCTTCGGTCCTTTAACCTCAATAAACTTGACCTCATCTGGTTTCATACAGATCAGATCAGGTAAACCAGCTTTGTTGCACATAATTAACTTGATAACTGTCCATCCTTCTTTCTCGTGCTTGTCGATCAGCTTCTTCTGATATTGAGCTTCGGTCATTCCTATAATGCTTGATCGTGTAGCTTTCCTTTAATTTAACAACATCATATACTTTTGGCTCGATTCCCTTCTCTGCAAAAATATAATGTATTTTATTTTTTCTATCCCTGCCAAGAAAACTCGCCCTTTCTCTTCCCTGCAAATAACTAAGTGCAGAATAATCTATCCCAAGAAATATAAGATGATCGGCACTACTTAGATTTACCCCTTCTCTGCAACTTTTAACTTGACCAATAAAAACAGAATCACTAACAGCATTAAATATATCTGGATCATCGGTTGCCCTATCTCCAAAATATTCTCTCAGTATTTTACCTTCTGCTATAAAGCAATACAAAATGGCGATCCTTCCACTGAAATTATTTTTTATATAATTAGCTTTACTTTTATCAAAAACTATTGCCCCATGTCTTTCTGTTATCACATGGCCATTATAAATCTGACGTAATTTACTCATTACCTTTGCACCAGTATCTGCAACTACTGATCTTCCTCCAGGACTGCCAATGACACCATCTTTTAAAATTCTATACGCAAGACGATAAGTTCTTCTCGACATCTTCACCATATGCACTTCTTCTTCCACTTCTTGAGTGAAACCAGCTTCCTTTTGAGTCATCTGTACTGTATAAGGTTCAATATCTTTTAAAATTCTGCTTTGCCTTGCATCTGAATAATCTTTGATAACAATACCAGTACCAACTCTTTTTTCCTTTACATCAACATAATCACTCGCCCACCTATAAAAGTTTTGATAATGACTCCATAAAAATGGTGTTAATGACCATTGATGGTACAACTGGCTAAAACTTTCAGGACTTGGTGTTCCACTCATCAAAATAATACTGTTATATCTAAGTTTTAAAATATTTAAATATCTTTGCGATGGTTTTGGAAATGCACCAACACTGTGGGCTTCATCAACGATAATCATATTCCAGCTTGAACCTCTATACTTTTTTAACATCTCAAAGTTAGTGACAGATACTACCTTTTCCATATTCATCTGTCTTATATCATTTTCAATGCTTGGGATGGCCTTTTTCTTAGTAATAACCAAAACCTTTTCAAGTGCCATATTCTTAACAACAGATAATGCCACCATTGTTTTGCCTGTTCTACATTCACCACTTAAATATGCACACTTTTTGATCTGACAAAGCCTGGTTAACTTTCTGCTTGCAG
>VTLG01002338.1_pt1 | contig 37194 bp, 36 predicted proteins | sample 4694571 | NCBI WGS metagenome assembly VTLG01 (sample SAMN12604809, study PRJNA352737) | marine metagenome | biome: ENVO:00000447; feature: ENVO:00000209|ENVO:00000569|ENVO:01000036; material: ENVO:00002151; isolation source: viral sequences binned using virsorter ...
CAGAAGAAGTTACAAACATAAAAACCGTCGTTGTTGCGAGAGCCACTGCTGATCTCTGCGATGAAATTCTCGATGATTTACAAGTTCCCGATCCACCAGATAAATCTATGGCTTCCCTAGTCGATGAAGCTGATGAATCCAAAGAACCCAAGTTACCGAGGAGGAACGACGAGTGAAGAATAAGCAGATTTATAATCATAGATCCCATTCACCAGCACGAGTCATTGATGACGGCATTGAACTCATGTTGCCTAAGAATGCTAAAGACATAGCACCATCAGATATTCACTTTTTAAATAACTGTAATCTCTTAAGTGATACAATTCCTGCAGATACAAATTTTTTCTATTCGTTGCGATGTAATGATCCTACAACGGGAAAATTGCTTTTTCTTGAAACGGGCTTTGGGGAATTAAAACACAGAAACGGTAGAGTATTTCTACAACGAGAATATATTTTCACTGACTTTCACCCAGATTATAATGAAATCCCCGTTCCTACTATAAATCATTCCAAGCCCCTACCTGATTTTGTCAAAAACTGCATAATTTCCACACATTCACCAGCAGAATATCAAGAATTACTTATTGAAGAGCATTCTGTTGTTTGTTCTATAGATAAATTTATTCCAACAATAGTTCCCCTAGAGGAAGCCACCCTATTAGGTCGCCTTGATGGACGCATACAATCTATAGATAAAGATGAACTCAAGTTTATTCTTGGAGACAACATTAAAATCGCCGTCGAGGAATCAAAAAGTCCCCTAAAGTTACAAACGGATGAATTGTCTGTAGATGGTAAGAATTCTATTATAATGACTGACCAAATTCAGTTAAGACCTATGAGATCAAGGCCAAAGCGATTTTCCGTAGGTTCCCTATATTACAATAGGGGTAAAAAGACATTTGAGTTTCATGACGGGAAAAAGTGGAGAACACTGGTTACGGAATAATTATTGAGGAGTTTACGTGCAAATACCGGACAATATGACAGAAGAAGAAACTATTGAAATCATCCAGCGAGTTGTTGATCGAACAGCTCCCAAGTATACATTTCATGCATATACTGTTGCGGATATGAAACAGGAGGCATTTATTATTTGTATGGAGGCGTTGCCTCGTTATGACGGGCTTCGACCACTGGAAAACTTTCTGGCCGTTCATCTTTCTAACAGAATGAAGAATTTTGTGAGGGACAACCACTTTACCCAAAGTGACGACCCTGTGCGTATTAATATAACCCAACCGGCTCAACTTGATGAATCTTATTATATGGAGCATGACGGTAATAATATTACATATGAGGATATTGATTACCGCGACATGGCAAAACTAATGGATACCCATATGCCACCAGATATGCGTCTTGACTATTTAAAGATGATTAATGATGTTTATATTGCAAAGCCACGGCGGGATGAGATTCAAATGATGATTGAGAATATATTGGAGGAAAATGGTTACTATGAAGAGGGGTAGAATATCTAAAGAAGAAGAGAAATTTATAGAATCAAATATGGGCATTATGTCCGTAATTGAGATTTCTGAAGAATTAGATAGAGACCCAGACAGCCTCCAGCAATTTATTAAGCGGAAATTTAAGGTGGGCCTTTCTGATGAGGAAGAAGCGGCCTTTGATTTAGAGGAGCGACCCTATTGGTATGACCTAAAACAGCAATTTACCGACGATGAGTTGGTAATGTTTAAATATCATTGGGCCAGAATCATTTCGCAGTTTAAAGATGATGTAATACCCACCGAAGAATTGCAGGTGGTTGATTTAATTAAGCTTGATTTGCTAATGAATAGGTCTTTAAAGGCAAATAAGGAAAATTTAAATCAAATTGCGGCTTTTGAGGCTTTAGTTCAAGAGGAGAGGTCTAAAGATTCTGATCAACAGGATAGAGATCATATTTTTAACTTAGAAAGACAGTGTGCTTCACTAAAAGCGTCGATGGAGTCATTGAACCGTGATTACCGTGACCTTCAGGATAAAAAAAATAAGATGCTGAAGGAGATGAAGGCTACTAGGGAGCAACGAGTTAAGAGACTAGAAGATAGTAAGCAATCTTTTACGGGCTGGTTAGCCTATCTTATCAGTAATCCTGAAATTAGCAGAAAATATGGTATTGAAATGGAAAAGATGAAACTTTCTATGCTGAAAGAAAAAGAAAGATTGGGTGCGTATCATAAATACGAAGACGGGCAAGTAGATCAGCCCTTTTTAACGCCAGATACGGTCAAGGAGTAATTATGTTTGCTGTGTGGTTGATACTGTGGTATTTTGTGATGTCTGTGTTGGAATATTCCATCCATAGATACACGATGCATAACAAAAAGTGGTTTTTGCCGTACTGGATATTTTTTGATCATGCTATTCTGCATCATAAAAATGGTAGAAACGATATAAACATTGATTTGCCAATTTATAACCATCTCATTGTGGGTTCTCCGTTAATTGTCGGTGCTTATATGATCAGTTATTCCTCATTGGCAGCATTGTTGTGCGTTTTTGTCTTTCATTCATACACTTGGACGAAAGTCCACCGAGGAATTCATGGTTTGGAAAAAAACTGGCTCATGAAAACAAAATATTACAAAAAAGCTAAAGAACATCATGAACTACATCACCATAGGCCAGGAAAAAACTTTGGTGTAGTATTTTTATTTACTGACAGATTATTTGGAACAAAAGCTTAGGAAAAACATATGAAAGCTATTATCTTTGGAGTGACCGGACAGGATGGAAGCCATCTAGCGGATTTATTGCTTAAAAAAAACTATACAGTTATTGGTGTATCGAGAAGATGCAGTGTGGATAATACTGGTAGGATAAAGCATCTATTGAATTCTGATGGATTTAATCTGGTACACGGTGATATCACCGATGTATTTAGTGTGATGAGTATTTTAAAAGATAACGAAGATGTAGATGAAATCTATAATCTCGCTGCACAGTCGCATGTCAAGGTATCTTTTAGTCAACCAGCCTTAACTTGGGATATTACTGGTAAAGGATGCCTAAATATCTTACAAAGTATTGTAGATCTCGATTTGCATTCAAGATTCTACCAAGCTAGTTCAAGTGAAATGTTTGGAAAAAATTATGATGAGTTAGATGGCATAAAATATCAAGACGAAAATACAAAATTTTTACCACAGTCCCCATATGCTATTGCAAAATGTGCTGCTCACTATATGACGAGGTTATTTAGGGAGGCTTATGGTGTTCATGCAAGTTCGGGAATTTTATTTAATCATGAAGGTCCACGTAGAGGCGAAACATTTGTAACTCGAAAGATTACTCACTGGATGGGTGAATATAGTAAGTGGTTAAAGTTTAATGGAATCAAACATAAAGATATAAGTAATAAATGTAAGGATGGAGATGATATTTATGCTTTGGGATTGGCGGGATCTTTTCCAAAGTTGCGATTAGGTAATCTTGAAGCATCACGAGACTGGGGGTATGCAGGAGACTATGTCGAAGCTATGTGGTTAATGTTACAAAAGGATCATCCAGACGATTTTGTTATTTGTACCGGAGAAACACACACAATTAGAGAGTTTTTAGATTTAGCATTTGGTTATGTAGGAATTTCTGATTGGAGTAGTTATGTAGTGATTGATCCAGAATTCTATAGACCAGCAGAAGTTGATTATCTTAGAGGGAATAACCGTAAAGCCATTGAAACACTTGGATGGACTCCGAATCACTCATTCGAAGATTTAGTTAAAATGATGGTAGATAGTGATGTAGGTAATGAAAATATTTAAGGTTTATATGTGCTTAGACTTAGTTCTGAGTAGATTAAAAAAATATAAATTGGATGAATATGCTTATAAAAATCCAATAATTTTTGTTCCCGCTAACGATCCAGATGATGCATGTCATCAAGCATATATTGGATTATCAGAAAAAATTATCAAACAAGGTCTATATAAGACAAATGGATATTATGATGTTAATATTTTAGAATTTACTAAAGATGTTTTAAATGACATAAGTATTATCTATGTAGGTGTAGCTAATGAAAAGAAACTATGATGACCCACTTTATAAAGAATGGCGACAAAGAGTAAAAAAAAGAGATAAATATAAATGTCAAATGCCTGCTTGCTCTTCAACTAAACAATTACAGGTGCATCATATTAGAAAATGGTCTTCGGCTTCCAGTCTAAGGTATGATGTAGACAATGGTATCACTTTATGTAAGTCGTGCCATAAAAATATTACCAAGCATGAAGAAATGTACGAATCATTATTTATAGATATAGTAAGATGGAAAAATGACTAAAAAATATCCTACAGCACCAGATTATTATGTCATTAAAGATACCAGGGAACAAAATGGGTACTTCTTTAAAAAATTTAATAAATGTGCTGGCATGGTCACACAGAAGTTAGATACTGGTGATTATACTATTGAGGGTATGGAGGATAAGATTTGTATAGAACGAAAAGCTTCTGTTGAAGAGATTGCTATAAATCTTGGTAAACAAAAACACGCATTTATGAATGAAATCGAAAGGATGAAAGAGTTCCCTCATAGATTTATAATTTTAGAATTTAGCTTAGATGACTTACTGAAATTTCCAGATGAAACTAGAATACCTGCAAATAAAATTAAGTCTGTAAGAATAACGGGAAAATATATTTTAAGATGCTTAATGGAATTCCAAGTACATGATGGAATACATGTTGTGTTTGCGGACGATAAATACAATGCTTTTTTGTATATAAGTAGCCTCTTTAAGAGGATAAATGAACTGTATACTATTGGGAGGCAAAAATAATGGATGATATTGTGAATGATATACATAACTATTGTGTTAATGTAAAGACACGGGAAATATACTTAAACTCGTATATCAGTTCTAATGAGGATGATCCAGGGGTTGATTATCGCATGTCGTCGCAGTTTATCAAAAATATAACACACTTAGACTCAATCAACAATAAACCTATTCTAATTCATATGCATTCAATAGGTGGAGATTGGGGAGCTGGCATGGCTATATACGATGCTATCTCAGCTTGTAATTCTTACGTAACTATAATTGGTTACTCTCAAGCGGAATCTATGAGCAGTATTATATTGCAATCCGCTGATTTTAGGGTAATGACTCCATATTCATACTTTATGCTACATTACGGTTCCAGTGGCTATGAGGGTCATTATTTAAACATGCAGGCAAATGCTAAGTTTGATAAAAGGTGTTGCGATATTATGGTAGATATTTATTCGAAATATCTTATTAAGTCTAAATTCTTTAAAGAAAACTATGAAGACACAACACAGGAAAAAGCCAGAAATTATATTTTCAGAAAAATGAAGAATGGTGATTGGTATCTAAATGCACATGAGTGTTTGTATTATGGATTTTGTGATTCCGTATTAGGTGATAAAAAAGCTAAGGACATTGCAAGTTTAAGAAATGGTTAAATCAAATTTAAAAGTTATTAATGAAGCTTGGTTGAATATAGATGTGGATGAAGATGAAATCTTTAATCCAATGTCTCTTATATCATTCAATGAAGATGATTTCCATCTAAAACTATCTTGGTTGATGACAAAACCAGAATATTTTTCTTTCTTGTGTAAACAAATATTCAATATTACTATATTGCCGACTCAAGCATTGATTTTACACGAAATGTGGAATCGTAAGTTTCCTATGTTGATTGCTAGTCGTGGTTTTGGTAAATCCTTTACTCTTTCTCTCTACTCCATGATGAGAGCTTTGCTACTACCAAAAAGAAAAGTAGTGATAGTAGGTGCAGCTTTCCGTCAGTCTAAAGTTCTTTTTGAATATATGGAGACTATCTGGAATAATTCTCCGATTCTTAGAGATATGTGTGACAGTGACAGCGGTCCTCGTAGAGATGTAGACCGATGCGTTATGAGGATCAATGATAGTCGTATTACCTGTTTACCTTTAGGTGATGGACAGAAGATTCGTGGTCAGCGTGCTAACGATATTATTAGTGATGAATTTGCATCAATACCGAGAGACATCTTTGAAACGGTTGTTGCTGGCTTCGCCGCTGTAAGTTCTGATCCTATTGAAAATGTAAAAAGATTAGCCTCTGAGAAAAAAGCTCAATCTCTCGGTGTGGAATTGAATCAATCAGAAGATGATATAGTAGAAAACAAAGATAATCAAATTATATTATCTGGTACTGCATATTATGATTTTAATCATTTTGCAACTTATTGGAAAAAATGGAAATCAATTATTAAAAGTGGCGGTAAACAAAATAAACTTAGAGAAATTTTTGGTGGAGCAGACGTTCCAGATAATTTTGATTGGACTCAATATTCTATTGTAAGAATACCATACGAGCTTTTGCCGGAAGGCTTTATGGATGCTGCACAGGTCGCCAGATCGAAGGCAACGGTTCATGCTGGTATTTATCAAATGGAGTTCGGAGCTTGCTTTACACGGGATTCTCAGGGCTTCTTTAAGAGGACACTGATTGAGTCCTGTGTGTCTAATGATCAAGAACCAATTAAAGACAATAACGGAAATGATATAATCTTTGAAGCTCAACTGATGGGTGATCCTAACAAAAAATATGTATTTGGTGTTGACCCTGCTTCTGAAGTAGATAACTTTAGTATAGTTGTGCTTGAGTTAAATGATGATCATAGAAGAATTGTTTATTCTTGGACTACTACACGATCCGAGCATAAAGAAAAGGTTAAAAAGGGTTTTTCTTCCGAAACAGATTTTTATGCTTATTGTGCTCGTAAGATTCGTGATCTTATGAAATTGTTCCCATGTGTTCATATTGCTATGGATGCACAGGGTGGTGGTATCGCCGTCATGGAATCATTACATGACAAAGATAAAATTAGACATGATGAATTTCCTATTTGGCCAGTAATTGATGATGATAAGCCGAAAGACACTGATGATGAGCGTGGATTACATATTTTGGAGATGTGTCAGTTTGCTAGATATGAATGGTTGTCAGAAGCTAATCATGGACTGAGAAAAGATTTTGAGGATAAAGCCATTATCTTTCCAAGATTTGATGCAATTACAGTTGGATTGTCAAATGCTGAAGATGGGTTAAAAGGAAGGATGTATGATACACTTGAAGAATGTGTCATGGAGATTGAAGAGTTAAAAGATGAGCTTGCTATGATACAGATAACACAGACCACCAATGGTAGAGATAGATGGGATACTCCTGAGATTGTCGTTGGTGCTGGTAAGAAGAGCAAAATGAGAAAAGACCGTTATTCCTCTCTGATTATGGCGAATATGGCTGCTAGAAAAATATTAAGAACTCCTACAGCTCGTGCATATCAATTTTATGGTGGGTTTGCTACGATTATGGATAGTGATAATAAGCCGAAGGGTGACATGTATACTGGACCAAGTTGGTTTGTGGATAGTATGAAAGATATTTTGTGAATTGTGTATAATTAAGGTAGTTGAATTAACAATCTGATTATACCTCTTTTAATTGAATTGCGGAGAATAAAATGAGTAATAAAGATTCTATCATTACCTGGGAAGACGGAGATGCATCAAGTAAGTCTCGTGCTATGGAGAGATTTTCAGATTCTATAGATGCTTATGAAGGAATTTCTAAAGCCAACCATAGAACATTTTTGGATATTGAAGCTAATAGGTCTGTCAGACCATCTTTTGATAAAAATGATTATTTTGCTTTTCGTAGCAACGAACAAGTCCCAGCGAAGCAAAAACATGCAATCAAAATGTGCATGGAGGCTTATGACAAGGTTGGCATTATTAGAAACATCATTGATCTAATGGGTGACTTCGGTAGCCAGGGAATTAATATTGTCCACGAAAACAAGAGTGTCGAAAAATTTTATAAACAATGGTTCAATAAAGTTGATGGCAAAGAAAGATCTGAAAGATTTTTAAATAATCTTTATAGAACTGGAAATGTATTTGTTTACCGTAGTGACGCAAAAATTAGTCAAGATATTGTAAAATACATAAGATCTATGGGTAGTGATATAACGGTTAAGCTACCATCTATTAAGGAGGATGTTGTTCCTTGGAGATATAATTTTTTTAATCCACTAACTATTAATCTGAAGGATGGCAATTTAAATCTATTCTTGGGTAGAAAAAAATTCGAAATATCAAATAAGTCTTTTCTTGACAATTTTCAGAAAGACAATATTCCAGCAAAGATATTAGAAACTCTACCTGCTGATTTAAAAACAAAGATTAAAAATGGCGAAAGGTTAATTCCCTTAGATGAAAACAAACTCAGTGTTTACTATTATAAAAAAGATGATTGGCAACAATGGGCTAATCCTCTCACGTATGCGATTCTTGATGACATCATTATGCTCGAAAAGATGCGGTTGGCAGATTTATCTGCTCTTGATGGTGCTATTAGTAATATTAGATTATGGACGCTTGGAAGCCTTGACCACAAAATTCTACCAACAAGGGACGGTGTTAATAAGCTCAGAAATATATTAGCAAGTAATGTTGGTGGTGGAACAATGGAATTAGTTTGGGGTCCAGACTTAAAATATACTGAATCTAACAGTCAAGTTTATAAATTCTTAGGTTCTGAAAAATATCAATCAGTTCTTAATAGTATTTATGCGGGATTAGGTGTTCCTCCTACCTTGACGGGTATGGCATCTAGTGGTGGTGGATTTACTAATAATTTCATATCTCTTAAAACATTGGTCGAGCGATTACAATATGGTAGAGATCAATTAACTAAGTTTTGGACAAAAGAGTTGGAATTAGTTCGTAGGGCTATGGGTTTCAGAAAACCCGCTCATATTATCTATGACCAAATGAGTTTATCAGATGAAGCAGCAGAGAAAAACTTATTAATTCAATTAGCTGACAGATCTATCATTAGTCACGAGACTGTCCTTGATAGATTTAAAGAAATACCTGCTGTTGAAAAAGTTAGACTCAATAGAGAGAATAAAGATAGGGACAAAGATAAACTTCCAGATAAAGTTGGTCCGTTCCATCCTCCTGCTGAAAAAGATGATATATCAGAAAATGAAAATGGTAGACCTAAATTTAGTAAGGATGAAGAGCCACGAAAGAAAAGGGTTGAAAAACCTAAAAACACTCCTGGCGTTGCTGATCTTATTGTTTGGGCTAATAAATCATTTGATTTAATATCTGATGTCACAAACAAGGCATTTTTATCTGTGTCTAATAAGAAGAATATGAGACAGTTAACAAAGGCAGAAGTTGGTTCTTTAGAAACCCTCAAGGTAGATATATTAACAAATTTACCAGTTATGCATGAAAATGTAGATGCAAACTATATTAGTGAGATTGTTAAATCAAACAAAAAGACCCCAAAGGAGTTTAAAATAATTATGGCAGACAAGGATATAAACATCTTAAATATGTCTATGGATGAGTACAAAAAACAAGTAGTAGCAAGTTACACAGAATATGTTTTAGGTAGTTAAAACCCGTTTAATGTATGTTTTAATGTATCTTGTGTATAATTTAATACGAGGTGAAAATTATGAATAAAATACAAATTTTTCAAAAAGAAATTGAAGATGGTATATCTGATCAAGTTCAGAGTACTGCTTCAGTTGCTTATTTGTCTCCTTTTACTGTCAAAGCAGAAGAATTTACTTCTGAGGTAGAAAAAAGTGAGATAGAAAAACTTTTAGCCGATGAGAACAAGCAACACGATCTTTATTACTTAGAATCAGTGTTAGTCTCTACTAATTGGAACAGAAATGATGATGTATTTTTAGCAGATGTCACATGGGCTGCTAGAAATACGCCAGAAGACAAACCATTTAATTTTATGCATGATGAAAATGATATCATTGGGCATATTATAGGTAGTTATGTTACTGATACTGAAGGAAATAGAATTTCCGACGATCAAGAAGAAACCCCTGCTAATTTTGATATTATTACTCGTGCAGTTCTTTATAATAGTTGGATGAATGAAGAAAATAAAGAGCGAATGGATAATATTATCGCAGAAATTGATGAAGATAAGTGGTTTGTTTCAATGGAATGTTTATTTGCTGGTTTCGACTATGCAGTTATTGACAAGGCTGGTAGTCAACAGCTAGTAACCAGGAGTGATGATTCATCTTTCTTAACTAAGCATCTCCGTGCTTATGGTGGAACTGGTGAATATGAAGGTTATAAAGTTGGACGTGCTTTACGTGATATTTCTTTTTCTGGGAAAGGATTGGTGTCAAATCCAGCAAATCCTAGAAGTATAATTTTAAACTCTAAAAGTATCGCTTTTAGTGTTGATGGTTTTTCAACGATGAAGGAGACAAATATGTCTGAATCTCAGGTTCAAGAGGAGCAAGTGGTTGAAGAACCAGTTGTTGCTGAAGAACTAACTGAAGAGGTTGTTGAAACAGTAGAAGCTGATGCGGTTACAGATAATTCTACGGAAGCTACTGAAGTAGCGGAAGAAGTGTCTGAAACTGTTGCGGAAGAAACTGATGATACAACAGCAAAGCATTATAAAGATGATGATGAAAAGAAAAAGAAGAAAGAAGATGAAGCTAAGGCTTCTTTAGAAGAAGCTTTAAAATCTGCTGAAGCAAAGATTGCTGCATTAGAAGCGGTTGTTGCTAAATCAGCTCAGGATTTGAAGCAAGCTGAATCTGAAATGTATGATATGAAGAAAAAGCAAAAAGAAGAAAAGAGAAAAGCTGCTTTAATCGAAGCTGGTGTTTCAGCGGATGAATTAGATGCCACTCTTGCTTCTTTTGGTGCTCTTGATGACGAAGCGTTTGATGCTGTAGTCAATCTTTATGCTCGCAAAAGTGTTGTAGCGACTGATGTTAAAGAAGAAGCTACAGAACAAGCAGAAGCAGAAGCAACTGAAATTTTCGATGAAGTCGAAACATCAGAAGCAACTCTGGTAGAAGCTGAAGCAGAAGAAGTAGATGAAATAGCAGCAACACGAGCAAGTATTGCTGATTACATCTCAAATTCAATTCTTAGTAAATAATCCCCTTTTCTATAGGAGAAAACAAATGGCTCTTAAAGCAGACAGAAGTGTAGAGGCTACTGATATTAGCTTTTTCTACAATGCTGGTACGGCAACTCGTGGTGGAGTAGCTGTACTGGATTCTAATACTGCATCTGGTGCAGCAATGGACCAAGGTGCTAACTTATGTGCTTATGTGACTGTAGCATCAACGGATATTCCAGTTGGTATTCTGTTGAATGATGTTGTTAACAAAGATTTAACGAGAACTCATTTAAATGAGCACAAAGACGAAGTTCAGAAGGGTGGTAAGGTTACCATCATGACTCGTGGTACTGTTGTTACTAGTAACATTACTGGTACTCCAACGCCCGGTGCTCTTGCGTATGCTGATAGTGCAACCGCTGGTAATATTGCGGTATCACCAGTAGCACCAGCGAATTCTGGAACTTTATGTATAGGTCGATGGGCTTCTTATAAAGACTCTGATGGCTATGCTAAATTAAATGTTAATCTTCCACAAAACCACGGTGCATAATCGCCCATAACCAATAGGAGAATTTAATATGTCATTTACTGAAAGACCAAGTGATGAATTTATTTCATTGCTTCGTAAAGCTGGTGATAGTGACCAAAATGTAGCTATTGCCGCACAGCGAGAATTTGCTAAAGCTTTGGAGCTGCCTCTTCGTAAGGGAGTTTTGGCTGGCGATATTCTTGGTGATATTTTCGAAGTAACCACAGTAGAAGCTGGTGGAACAACTGAGTATCCACTCGACCTTATCTCTCCTGGACTTGAAGGTGAGCATATTGCTTACACTAATCCAGGTAATGGTAGAGTTCCTGAGCGTAGCGTAGAAGGTGACTATGTTGCGATTCCAACTTACAGTATCACAAGTTCTATCGACTTCTTGCTTCGATATGCTCGTGAAGCTCGTTGGGATATCGCTGCTCGTGCTATGCAGGTGATGGAAGCTGGCTTTACCAAGAAGATGAATGATGACGGCTGGCATACCATCCTCGCGGCTGGTGTTGACAGAAACATCCTCGTCTATGATGGTGATGCTACTGCAGGTATGTTCTCTAAGAGACTCGTTTCTCTTATGCAGACCGTTATGCGTCGTAATGCTGGTGGTAACACTGGTTCTGCGGGTCGTGGTCGTCTGACAGACTTGTATGTTTCTCCAGAAGCTCTGGAAGATATCCGTAACTGGGGTCTTGATCAGATTGATGAAGTTACCCGACGTGAAATCTACAGTGCTCCTGAAGGTGGTGCTCCAATTACCCGTGTATTTGGTGTTAACCTGCATGATCTCGATGAACTTGGCGAAGGTCAAGAATATCAGACATTCTTCACAGGTAGCTTAAGTGGTGCTGTTCAGGCTTCTGACCTCGAATTGGTCGTTGGTTTGGATCAGTCATCTAATGACAGCTTTGTAATGCCTGTTCGTCAGACTCTTGAAGTTTATGAAGATCCTACTCTTCACAGACAGCAGAGAGCTGGCTTCTACGGTTGGGCTGAAATTGGATTTGGTGTCCTTGATAACCGTCGTGTTATCCTTGGCTCCTTCTAATATTGCCAAATTGGTGAGTATAATAAGTCATCCTCGTACTTTGCGGGGATGGCTTTTTTTTGTGTATAATATGATATAAATTCTTTATTTCAAGGAAATTCCTACAAGGAGAATATAATGGCTGCTCTTTCAGATTATTTAGAATCTGGTTTGCTTCACCATGTTTTTAGAGGTGAAACTTTTGCTAAACCAGTACATGTCGCAGTTGCCTTGACGAGTGGTGTTATTGTTGATTCAGATACTGGTGTAACAATTCAAGAATTATCTTCAGGTGATGGTGTGAATTTAACTGGATATTCTCGTATTAGCTTACATGCTCCAGCTACTAGTGGCGATGACAAGTGGAGTTATAATACTGCTGACCATTCCGCTGGCAGTGGTGTTATAAAAAATGGAGTTGATTTTGTATTTGAACAAGCTTTACAAGATTGGGGATGGGTATCTGGCATAGCGTTAGTTGATACTCAAGTCCACAAAAAAGGTAATTTGTTAATGCACGCACAGCTTGATAATCCAAGAATTATTTATACAGGTGATAGTGTCAAATTTAGCACAAATACTTTACGAGTTTCCTTCAAGTAAGGATTAGATAAATGATTTTGAGTAAACAGGAGTTCATTAGCTCCCTTACTAATTATCTTCCAGATAATGCCAATCAAGAGATTTCTCCGTTAGATCTTAGAACAGTTATAACAAATTTAGCTGATTCTATTCATCTCATGACAGCATCGACTAGTATTGATGCTGCAAACATGAGCACAAAATCTACCAGAACTTCTATCCTTGGTGATGCAGCTCTTGGCAAGCTTGATTTGGTTGGTAGGTCCAGTTCAGATAATTCCGTTTTTGGTCATAGTGCTTTAAATGGTAATTATGATGGAACTCATAATACAGCTATTGGTTCCCAATCAATTAGTTGTAATGTTTACGGAGATCATAATGTTGGAGTTGGAGTCAGTGCTCTTGGTGGCAATACTACAGGTTCTGGCAATATAGGTATTGGTAACTATACTTTACATGCAGGCAGAACTGGAAGTTTTAATATTGCAATTGGTCATGCTGCTGGTAACTACATTGGTGAAGCTGATAGTTATAAATTTTATGTTGGTGCCATTCCTATTGAGCAAGATGAAGATTGTATAGTTGATACAACATCTCGTCTTCCTTTGATGTATGGTAATTTAGAGAATAATCTTTTAGCTGTAAACACAAATCACCTACATGATTTTGGAAATTTTCAAGTTGCGGGAGATGCCTCTCCATCTGATAATGCTTCTACAAACTTAGGTCATGGTTCTAAACACTGGAAAATGGCTTATATCTCCAGTGGAATCTCTTATCCTAATTCTGGTACACTTACTATTTATAGTGATGCACCTAAAGGTGTGTCGTATCCCGATCAATATGATCTTACTGTTAGGCAGCATTTTGACGGTAATGGGAATATTGGATTTGGTACTAATGCCCCGTCTGGTGATCACGGTTTAATCACTGTGGCTGGAAATGTAGTACCTTCTGAGAGTGGTATCTATGCTTTAGGTCATCCTTCTTTGCCTTGGGATGGATACTTTAATGATGTTATTATTAGCGGTACATTAAAAACAAATAATACTATATTTAATAACATTAGTGAATGTCTATATGAGTGTAAAACATTACATTTAGGAGCAAGTGGGTTATGCGATGAGGGAGATGGATTTAGCGATACTGCTATTTGTGGTTATTTGACTGATGCTGAACTTGAGGGTGCTGGTTTCGAAACACATGCCAGTGGTTCTGACTATGTTCGTCATTATAAGTTCATTTATAAGCAACCAGATGTTTCAATAGATCCAGATATATTATCTGTCGATAATTCATTTAGTAGATCTCATTTTGAATCTAATATTAGTTTAAAAATTGCAGATGGTAATCATTTAAAAACTCAAAGGGTATTAGGTAAAGATAAAACTAGTATTGTTACTGAGAGCGGATATAATGGATTATTCATTATTGCTAATGAAAGTTTACCGCTTACCTCTGGATCATATATGACATTTGGTCAGGTACATCATTCTTCTGGAGATTATGTTGGTAGAGGTAATGTTTCATTCTTTGGTGCTTCTGGTGATAATACATATGATTTAGCCATTGCTAGTGTTAATTCTGGCTCTTTGGATAACACCTCATTATCTAATGCTGTGCGTGTTGGTTTAGATTTAACTACTGCTGTTGCAGATACTAACAGATCCAGATTTAGTTTAAGACAATATAACTTCGGTCATCCTGATTATGATAGATTTGTAATTGGCTCTGAGGGGGGCGAATATAGAGAACACGACCATACCAGAGTATTTGAACCAATTACTATTGCTAAATCTGGTATGTATGTTGGTATTTGTAATTACGAGCGTACAGAGAGTTCTGCTCCAGACATTCCTAAAGCAAATTTACATATCCAAGGTACTAATACTGGTCCGTTCGCGGGTAATACTGTTGTTAGAATTGGTACTCGTACTGGTGATCTATCTAAAGATAGTATTTTTGAATTAACTAGCAATGGTGCTGAAGGTGCTTCTGGTTTACGTATTGCCTATGATTCTTCTACAAAGAATATTGATTTTTCAGTTCTTGTTCCAAGTGGACTTGAGGGTCTACCAAGTGGCTTTATGTCTGTCACGAATAATAATTATATTGGTATTGGTTCGACTATAGTTGGAGCTACTAGAAAATTCACACCAATTGAGCCGTTAACAATCAATCATTCTGATGCTGGTGCTAGTGGCACAATTGCTATGAAAGAGCAAGAGAAAAATCCAGGAAATACTGCTGATTATGGAAAAATTTATGTTAAATCTAAATCTGGAACAGGTCAAACTCAAGCATTGTTTTTCTTGGATGATGGTGGAAATGAATTTGACTTAGTATCTAATATTATCGATAACACCAGTACTGTATTTACAGATGAGTATAGAAATACTTTTGCGGGTTCTGGTACTCCAGGTACTCTTCCTGTAAACTTAAATAATCCAGATAATGCTGGTTATGGTGCCGAGTCATTAAATAGTATCAGTTCTTCTTCTGGTAATACTGTTGTTGGCAATAGATCATTAAATAAAATGACTACTGGTGATCTCAATACTATTGTTGGTAACGATAATCTGCGATATCAAAGTGGAGGTATGAACAACAATGTTATAGTTGGTCAGCACAACCTCGATAGTGGTAACGGATCATCTTATAACAATATCATTATTGGTAACAATAACTTTAATAGTATTAGTACAGCAGCAGATAATTCAATTATTATTGGTAATAGTGTAGCGACAAATGGAGTAGATTGGTCTGATAAATTATTCATTGGCTATGGTACTGATCCATTAATTTCAGGTCAATTAACAGGTTCTAAGAGTCTAACTATCAATGAAGCAGATTTTTATGTGAAAAATGGTAATGTTAGTATTGAAGATACTAATAAATCTATTGAATACAATATTATCCCTAAAACTGAAACTGTTGACGGTGATGATGTTTCATATATCGATACGCATATTAAAGATACCTTTAATAGTACCGTGGCTAGTGGTGTTCATAGATTAGTATTTACAACATCTAATGACACAAGTGGAGTTTTAGTAGAAAATGACTTCAGAAATGGTGCTATGTCTAATAGTGCTTCATATGCTTCTACTACACATCCCACGGTGACTATTAATGGAGATATAAATCTTAGGGGTAGAATTAACTATGCTGATGGAACTTTTGCCTCTAGTTTTCTTGGTCAAAATGTCAGTGCTGGTTCTGGTATATCGGCATCTTATCCTACTGCATCGACTACTAAATTAAATTTAGATATTTTAGAATTACAAAACGTATCTGATGTCTCGGTAAATACATTAAGTACAAAAAGTTATGTTGCTGTGCATGTGGATGGTGGTACAGCACTTGGCGGCAATGTTTTAGGTAGGATGACATTTACTGAGCTTGCAGATTTTGTTGGTAGTGGTTATGCATCTGTTGTAAGGAATGAGAATCATTTCTTTGCTCCTCCTCAAGACGAACTAAATATTAGTCAAGTTGAAAATAGCGGTAGTGTGTTTATTGGACCTGGAGTTGGTCACTTAGCCAGCGGTTGGAAACACTCTGTTATGATTGGTACGAATGCTGGTTATGGTGCCTCAGTAAACAACAATGGTGACTTATCTATAGATACGGCATCTACATTTATTGGTTATAATGCTGGACGAGAAGCAGATAATATTTCCAATGGTTTATTTATTGGTACAAATGCTGGTGATTATGCTAAAGGAGCTACTGGATCAATATTCATAGGGCAAAATGCTGGTTCGTATTCGGAAAATACTGAATCTATTGGTGTCGGTAAAAATGCTTTAAGAGGTTCTGTTGGTGGTAACGATGCTGGTGCTGGCAATATTGAAATTGTAGCAAATCTACAAGACAACCAAAGGTTGCTATACAATAAAGGTACTTATTCTAATCTTCTGAATATTCAAAATACAATCGCTGGAGACACATCTCTAAGAAGAATTTCTATTGGAGATACTGTCATTGGTCCTGATGCTGTCCTCTCTGTAAGAAAAGACAACACAATTACGGGACACTCCACTACAGATTATATTCAAACTTGGTGGCATAATGACACAAAAGTCGCTCATATTGATTGTAGCGGTAATTTTGAAGGCATTAGTTATCCTCAAGTTATAGAGGGATTCACTACGACTCAAATCCTGGGACCAACTCAATATACCGCACCAGTTAGTGGTAAAATTGTAAAAAGAAATTCTGATTTCTCAACTGGCGGTGAAGCTTGGGTCGTCAATAGAGATTCCACTTTAGCTATAGATAAAGATACATTTGTTGTAGCCCATCTGGTTAATGGTGAATATCGACCGATACACGTTGCTTGTTCTGGCTCATAACAAATAAGGACCAATTATGCCAACTGTTACCGGGGTATATTATCTCAGGCCCATTTCTAATATCACCTCTGATATGGATGATAATTGTCCATTTGGTGATATTGATGATAACATATTTAAGGGCTTAAATGCCCATAGTGAATCGGCTAGTGAATATTGTCTAAATGCTGGTGCAAACTCTGCATTCACCAGTGGAGTTCATAGGGTTAGTGATATTCCAGCTAATCCAGGAGCGGTTGTTAGCGGTGTCACACTTTGGTCTTATTCTTCAGGTATTAGTACTGGTAGTACTAGTATTTTTACAGGTGGTGGTGGTGGGGTACACCATTTAGTCTCAGGCAGTGTAAAGTTAGATAATCAGTGGTATCATGATGCATATGGTCCCGATATGGCTACATCTGGTGCTCATGATGGTGCTTGGGCTGCATATAAATTCCCTGAATATGAAGGTTCTGGATTAAGAGATTCTGCCGTTTCTAATATGGCAATAAACTTAGTTGCTCCACCCCAGCTTGCAGATGACGAGTTTCGAATATATGCTGCATATTTAGAAGTTACTTGGACTCAAGAAGTTCCATTGAATCATTGCTCGTGTCATTGCCCTAATAGAGTTTCTGCTTTAGTACCCAATTCTGATGGAACTGGAGCTACTAATTTCGCAATATTTGGTGGACCATCTAATCGATATGACGCAATTAATAATGGTGTATTGACTCCCGATGATAGTGATTATATTAGATTTACAACATCAGATACACAGACAAAGACTGCATTCTTTGGTTTTGAGGATATGCCAGTTGATTTCGATGTATTGACTTCTGGATCTTTAAGAATTAGAGATAGAGCCGCAGGAGATCAAGAATCCGAAGGTGTAAAATATCAGTTTTTTCATATGGATGAAATGACTCCTTTAACGGATGAGATTACAAATACTGATACAGATTTTTCTACTACTTTTGATGCTGGTGATGGTTATAGATTAATTAATTTCAATTTAACTGGAAAGACTGACAAAACCTCTTGGGATAATGCAGTATTAAAAATGACATCATATAATGTCACTGAAGGAACAAGGGATTACAGAATCTCCGAAATGGAACTATTAGTAGGTTATGACCGTCAACCATTACTTGATCCATTTCCCCTATCATCTGGTGCTTGTTGTTCTTATACTGCCAAATTCGACGATGATTTGGTTACTCCTTGTGCTGATTCATTAGCAGTTCATCCAATTCTTACAGAGACCAATACGGCAAGTGGTTTAAAAATTGCAAATAGTTTACCTGTTGCCAGCATTAATGATCATATTGCTACTAATGGTTCTGGTAACAGAGTTGTATTCTCTCGGCATTTAACCAATTTAACCTCCGATTGGCCCAGTGGCACTTACGCACAAGTATTTCAAGAAAATGCTTCTTCTTGGGATATACTTGGAACGCCTATAAATAGTGGTTCTTATTTAACAGAGACATTAACTGATCACTTAGAAATTGTATCTGTTGATATGAATACAAGTGGTGATATGTTTGCGGTTTGCTGGAAAGACAATCAATGCATAGACTGTAATAGTTGCGATGAGACACCCATACCTTTAAATGATGATTATCATGTTGGTGTTTATTATTGGTCTGACGCAGATTCTAACTGGAAAAGACGAGGTAATTACATAAGTTCCCCTGTAAGTGCTTATATCTATGCTAATGCTAATGCGGAGTTAATTAGAAATGCTGGATCTTTTGGTGATCAAATTAAGATTACTTCATTGGCTGATCGCATATTTATAAAAAATAGTCCAGCAGATCCTAATAGTCAGCAAAGTGTAGAAGCTTATGATTGGGATGGTACTCAGTGGAATCATTATAATACATCAGAAGTTGGTAGATTAGATTATAGCGATAGATATACTGATGGTATTTTTGACGTGTCTTTATCTGAATATCCTGTTGCCCCATCTGGTGATGATTGTCCTGCTCCAGCTACTTCGGGTATTTATAATTATACTTTAGCTTTTGAGAGTATTATTACTGGCAATCCAGATCCAGCTAATGATTACAAATCTATACGATCTAACTTTGCGAGTGATGTTGCTATTGATTCTAATGATCAATATACCATTGTTGCCCACGCAAATGCCTATGTGCATATACCAAACGATGGTGTCATCAAACTATTAAAAAAAATTGGATCTTCCCATGCTACTATTTCTAACTTTTTTGGTGAGTTAATCTATAAAGATTCAAATAATAGTGATTTCCACGGTCCAACAGAAAGTGCTCAATTTGGTTTTTCCGCTGATATATCTTCTCATGGTAAATTTATTGTAGGTGGTGCTCCTGCTTATAATAGTAATAGAGGATATGTAAAAGTACATTACCAAAAATCTGCACAAGGTTTTAATGAAACTTGGTCACACCTTGGTCAAGAAATTATTGGAAACTATTCTTATTCTGCTGGGCAGTTTGGTTTTGATGTCGCTATAGCTACTGGTAAATCTAGTGATACATCGCTTGTGTCTTATAACCCAGTTGTAGTTATTGGTGCTCCATATGTTGATCAAGCTGGTACAGATGCGGGAATGATAGCAATTTATAGATACAAAGATAAAACCACATCTACAGATGCTTGGGAGCTTGTCCAGGAGATTCAAGGTCCAATAGCTAATGGTAGATTTGGGTACTCAGTTGCGATAGATGATCTTGGTGAAACTATAGCAGTTGGTATGCCACACACAACAGAAAAAGGTCGTGTTTATATTTATAAGTACAATTCTACTACAGATCAGTATGAAATTAAAAAATCAGTTTTAGAAGACTATCCTTATGAGTCCAGTTTTATTGAGGGTGAACATGCGGCAGATTTGTTTGGATTCTCTGTAGATATTAATGGTAATGACGGAAATTATGTCATAGCTGGAGCACCTAATTACGGTGGTGGAATTGTTGGTCAAAGTAATCGTGGGTATGTTAAATCATACATATACAAAAATAATAAATGGGTTACTGTACAATCTGATATTGATTCAAGTAAAAGCGATGTATTTATTGGGGGTCATACAAATAGACGATTAGGATATGCGGTATCCATATCAAATGATGGTACTAGAATTGCGTTTAGTGCTTTAAATGCTAGTACTGGTAAAAGCTTTGTTCAAGTTTTTGATTTGATACAACCCGATGCTTCTTTACCAAAGTGGTATTATCCAGTTAATATAGCTGGTACAAATTCTCCAATTATTTCTGATGGAACAAGTAGTTATGGAAGTAATATATCTTTAGGATTAGATAAAATAATTATTAGCTCTAATGAGTTAGGTATTGATATTTTAGATTTAGTAAGAACTGATTCTTCTGCCATTGTATTAGCAAATCCTCATCTACACGGTCCTTATGCGGATGCATTTAATAGTTCAGTGGATAGTAAGTTATCTACTTCTCTTAAGAAGAAAAGTAAAACCGCATATTGTTTAGCGTTGCGTAAACAGGGTTTTGATTCTGCAGGCACAAAGTATTCATTTTTTGCTCCAGGTCAGAAATGGTTTTTAGATCCAGATTTATCAATTCAATATCCAGACGGTATATACAAATCAATCGGACCTTCTGTCGGTACTTCTGAATTTGAAGAGGGTTGGGCTGAAATTTCTAATGGTGAAGTCATAAAAGGTGGCACACTTGTGAGTTATGACTATCCTGCAGCAAATAAGTAAGGGAATAAAATGGTTACACCCCTATTTACTAGGCAAACATTTAATTTTGATATAAATGATAGTGGCGATTTACTCGTTGTGGGATTGCCATATGCCGATATTGCATCTGGAACAGCACCTAATAGACAAGCACAAAGACAAGAGAATGGTGCTTTTATAACATTCACTGATAGACCATCTGGTGATTCAGTAACTGGTTCAGGGTTTATTTCTTCTTCTTATTTTAGAAATAATTTAGATACGGCTGTTTCTGGTGTTTCTGGTAGTTCATTTGGTCATTCTGTTTCTTTAAATGGTAAAGGTGATAGATTAGCTGTCATTGCAGATCCAAATATATTTGGTTCTGGATTATTTCATGTGTTTGAATCTGGATCTAATAATCTTGGCAGTTGTTTATACCCCAGTCCTTGGGTTGATATTAGTGTCTCGGGTGTTTCAGGTGTCCGAATTCCAAGTCCTCACTCTGCAGTACAACTTGATTCATCTGGCAATTCATTGATAACATATAGAAGTAAGTTTCAAGATTTTGATTCTCACACATTGATTGATAAGATATATAGATATGAATACAAGTATGATACTTGCTCAAGTGATTATACTTGGTATAGAACTTCTATAATAGCTAAACACGAAAATGACACATATGATCGTATTGGCTTAGGTTCACAAGCAGCATTTTCTGGTAGTGGTTATAGAGTTGCTGCTACATATAATATTCCCACGCTTGAAGATGGTAGTGGTACATTTCATCAATACGGAGATGTATTTCTTGTTTATAATGAAACGGGTTCTGGAACTTCTTTCACTGGTTTTGAGGGTGAACCTACATTTGATTGCGATAATTGGGTTTATGAGGGTGATTGTTTATCAAGACCATATTCCATTTACACTTCTGGTCAATTATGTACTAATGTTACATGTGTCCCCGGAGGTTTTAATCCTCCTCCTATTGATCCACCATTTCCCACTACTCTTCCTCCTGGAACAACATTACCTCCGGGTGTTGATCCCGATCCGACAACAACAACTAATACTACCACTACCACTACGACAGCGGCACCATTAGGTGCATGTTGTTATACAAATGATGCTCTAACAACTGTATGTCAATATGTCACAGAAGCTAGATGTGCTGAAATAGGTAATAGTACAGATTCAGTTGGAGATTCTACCTGGCAAGAAGGTGTCGAATGTGATCCCAATCCTTGTAACAATTGTGATTGTCCCGATCAATATACTCAACCTATATTTTATAACAATCCATTTGGACCAACTCCAGATGAGCGTTGTACTTTTCAGAGTACATTCACTGCTGTTGTAATCGAAACCACTGACACTTATAAAATCTATGAATTTGATGGAAATTTAGATTGTGGAGATAGTTTATATTATAGAGCAAGATGTTTAAGGAATGTTCCAGCTCCTACGGAAGCAGGAGATCCTCATAAGTGGGAAGTTTTACAGGTGAACATGAGCTGTTTCACTGCTTTTAACTGGGTTCGTGCTACAGAGGCTCAAGAAGCAGCTAATCCCTCTATACTACATCATGGTACGTGTGATGAGTCTCATTATTTTACATTTACTTCATCGTTGGGGGCATCCAATTGTGATTGTTGCGTGTCAAAGTAGATAGAGAGCTTATGAAACTAACAATAGGAATGGCACACCACGATGATTTTCATGGTGCATATTTTACAATTCAAGATATAAGGAAAGAGCTATCTTTCAATGGCAAAGACGATATATTAAATAATATTGAATTTCTTGTTGTGGACAATAATCCTCATAGTAGTCACGGTCAAGCATTAAGTGACTTTTTAAGGAATCATGTGCCTAACAGTAAGTATATTAGATACAGTGCTACTGTTGGTACTTCCGCATCAAGAAATAAGATAGTAGAAGAAGCAAGTGGCGATTTTGTATTAATTATGGATTGCCATGTTCTATTATGCCCATCAAGTTTGGTTATGACCAAGTTGTTTAGATTTTTAGACAAGAATCCAAATACTAAAAACTTATACTCTGGTCCTCTTATCTATGATAATCTTAAGAATAATTCAACACATTATAATGATGGTTGGGGAGTTGAAATGTGGGGCAAATGGGGTTCTGCATTTTCCTGTCAGTGCGGTGAGAATTTTTCTTTAAGACAAAAGGGGGATTCTGGCAATTGTGACTATGTTCATCTTCTTTCACAGGTTTCGTTAGAAAAGTGTATAAAATGTAACAAAGAATATCCTAAAATATCTTATTTTGGTCATCAGAAAAGACTTAAAGATCTTGGTTATTATCAACTTGGATTTAAAGATGATCCACCATTTGAGATTTTTGGTCAAGGTTTAGGGTTATTTTTAACGAAAAAAGATACTTGGTTAGGATTTAACCCACACTGTAGAGGTTTTGGTGGAGAAGAAATTTATATTCATACCAAATACAGAAATCATGGTCGCAAAGCAATATGTTTACCTTTTTTAAAATGGTTACATAGGTTTACTCGTCCAGATGGTGTTAATTATCCCCTTACTTTAGAAAATAAAGCAAGAAATTATGTTTTAGAATTTATAGAGCTGGGTTTAGACTTACAACCAATTTATGACAATTTCCATAGACTACCAAAAGAAGTTATAGATTCTTTCGTTATTGAAGCAAAAAACATATATCACCCATAATAGAAAAATACTATGGCTCTTGTAATATCAGATAGAGTAAAAGAAACATCGGTTACTAATGGTACTGGTGCTATCACTCTCAACGGTACATACGGTGGTTTTCAATCATTCCTAAGTGCTATCGGTGATGGCAACACTACTTATTATGCTATTGAAAATGATGCGTTGTGGGAAGTTGGTATTGGTACATATACTCAATCTTCCAACACATTATCAAGAGATACTATATTAAAAAGTTCCAATGATAATGATGCTATCTCTTTAGTTGGTGTATCACGAGTTTTTTGTACATATCCCTCGGACAAAGCTGTATACTTAGATGCTAATAATGATATAACATTTTCCAACACTGCTAATTTTGATAAAATAACTGCTGATGATATCACAGTTACTGGTCTCGCAGATCTTGGTAATGTTAATACAAGCGGCACAGTTATAGTTAGTGGTGATTTATTATTTTACCCGACTGATCAAAATGATACTTTTACTATGCAGCGAAATGCTGCTGGCAATTTCTTTCATGGATATATTGATACTATTTATGACAGAACACTTGCATTACATACTGATGGGGGTGTGTCGCCTACATGGAAGTTGGGTTTAAAAACAAGTCCGAATTCAGTTACAGAAGCACCAGATCATGCTTATATCTATGGTATTGATAGTGACATGGGACTTGTTGCTAATTCGAATAATCATATTACAATTTCAAATGCTGGTGGATTTAATGTAAAACATAAAAATTCTACCATTATAAAATCAAGTACTGCCACTGGTGTACATATAGATTCTGTGGCAAATGCCTATCCTGCTTTAACAGTAAATGGTGGTACATCCCTCTCTACTAATATCCAGGAGTGGGTCACGTCGGCTGGTAGTATATTGTCTGTTGTTGATAAAAATGGTAATTTTGGTATTGGTAAAGATAACCCTTCTTATGTGCTTGATGTGGATGGTAGTGGATCATTTGAGGGTTTGATTGCTAATAAGGCGATTAAAACTCAAATTAATAGTGCGGCAGACGGTTCTACAATAACATTTGATATGAACGAATCTAATATACATATGGTTACATTAGGAGGAAATAGAATTTTAGCCGTTTCTAATGCTGATGCTGGTCAAGAATTCAAACTCAGACTTAAACAAGATAGTACTGGTAGTAGGACCGTTACTTGGTTTGATACCATATATTGGGCTGGAGGTTCAGTACCTACTCTGACGACAACTGCGAATAAAGCAGATTTATTTGGATTTATTTGTACTAGTGGTGGAGCTTATGATGGATATATCATAGGTCAGAACATATAGGGGTGCATAATGGTTGACAAACATTTAGTAGTATGTTCAGTAGGAGCAGAAGATATAGATAAAGCTAGAGAAACTATTGATGCTATGTGTCGTCACGCAATGATGGGACATATTATTCCTGGCTTTGGTATAGATGATAGTTTACAATATATGTGTAATTCACATGGTGTAGGTGATCCTATATATTACCTTTGTTTTAGTAAACATACAGAATTTTACATAAATAAATGGAGAGGATTAGAGTATGAGTTTCGAATTAGAGACAAATGTCCCTCTTATTTTTGCGATAAAGTAGAATCAGAAGAAAAATATTTATCAACCATGAATTTAAAAAAAATAGAACAATAGATCGTAATAATATGTACAGTCGTATCTCCCTCTAATCTCCAGTGCTTTATTGTATTTTTGGGTGTGTAGTGATTTAAGTGTATAAATATTTGTTATATATTTTGGAGTTTAGTTATGGCACAATTTTCAATAGAAATCAATGATGCAGATGTATTCAGGGTTTTAGACGCTATATCTGCTAATTATAATAGACCAGAAACAGTGCCAAATCCCAGTTTTAATTCATCACTTCCAGAAAGTGAATCAAACCAAAAGGTTATCAGTAATCCAGAGAGCAAATCTGTATTTGCTAACAGAAAAGTCAGGGATTTTTTAAGTGAGCATGTGGATGCATATGAGGCTAAAATGGCTAAACAAGCAGCTTTAGATGCACTTCCTACAAGTATTACAACTATAGATCCTCAATTATAGGAAATACAATGAATTTTGGTGATACAACATTTAGTGAATTACCAATGGCATCCACTAAAGAAATGTATAATACCTACAATGGTGAAGTTTTTTCAATAGTTTTATCTATTCAGACGAATCAAGAAGTCAACTTGGATCTTAACTAATGGTTATAGAATTTGTTTTAACAATAAATACTTCTGAATCAATTGATTTATTAGTGTGAGGTAATTATGCCTAGTCAAATACATGTGGATGATGTGGGAACTCGTTTTTTGATTACTATCAAAGACGATTCTTCAACTGTCGATTTAAGTGATGCCACATTAAAACAGTTAAATTTTAGAAAACCAGATGATTCTATAATTAACAGAAGTGGATCTTTTATATCCGGTGGCAGTCAAGCATCTGGTGTTATGTATTACGACTCAGTCGTTGGTGATTTAAATCAAGCTGGCAATTATAAGTTACAAGGAAAAGTCACAATACCCAGTGGAACTTATTATACAGATATTCATACTTTTAAAGTGTACTGTAACTTGGAGTAAAATATGTCTTGGCAAGGTCAAATGTCCACAATTGTTAGACATCTAATCAATGATGTGGATGCTACAAGTTATAAATTCAGCACAGAAAGAATAGAAACTACTATTCTCGTTGCTGCACAATTAACAACTATGAATGTAGACTTCAATAATACTTATACATTAAATGTAGAACAATGCCAATTATCACCAGATCCAACGGATACTGCTACATTGGATGCGGCATTTATTACACTGATATCTTTAAGAGCTGCGTGTATTATTATTGGTAGTGAGATTAGAAGTGAATCTGGTAATGCAATTTCAATTAAGGATGGCCCCTCTTCTATTGATTTAAGGGGTGTTACGAATACCTTGATTATTTTATATAAAGATTTGTGTGAAAAATACGAACATAATTTATTAGAATACAGGGCTGGCAACGCAGTTGCTGGACATGCAATCCTTGGGCCTTACAGTCCTGGCTCTGATTTTGTTAGACATAATGATCCAGACCATAGATCTGGTGGAATTTTATAAGGGAGAGTTATAATGGCAACTATGAAGAGTTCTGGAGATTTACTTGCAAGCATCTCTGCTGATTTGGCAAATAATAATGCTGGTTTAATTTCCGCTGAAGATGTACGTCACAACATGGAAGATATAGCATTTTCCATTAATCATATTGTAGCCAGTGGTGACACAGATGTTAAATATCCTTTCTTTAATGATGTGAGATTTAAACATTTAGGTACTCCAGGGGTTGGCGGTCGTGTTATTGCAGAGTCTGGTGTTTTGTTTCCAAATTCACCAAATTCACCAGGAACATTACAGCGAGAAGCATATCCTGGTAAAGGCCAGATTCCTCATAATGATTTAGCTAGTCTGACTGTTGGTGATCCACATACACAGTATGTGCCAATTGGCGGTTGGACTACTGCTAATCGGCAAATGACTGGAAATCTTGCACTTGGAAACCAATGGATTGGTGCCTCTGGTGATGACCATAGAGGAATTAAATTTGCAGCTTTAGATAATGGAAATGACGAAGTAGATATTTTAGTTTCCGGTGATTTTGTCTTTGATGACAACTCTAAGATAAGCACAGGGTTTTCTGCTGCTAAAGCATGGCTGAATTTTGATGCTTCTGGAGTTGGTACAAGTTCCCCGGTTATTAATTCTTGGTATAATGTTAGCGGTATCGTAAAAAATGCTGTTGGTAAATTTACTATTACATTTGATTCTGGGGTTTTCGCTAATAATCATTATGTAGCCATTGGCACAAGTAATGCAACAACCACTTCAGGTTCTAAAGAAGATATGGATGTAAATACTGTAGCTTGTGTTGTTAGAGATGGTTCAGATGATGACGATAGAGGATTAAGAACCTGTACTTTTGTTATTCAAAATGATGCTGGTGAATATGTCGATGGTAAGATTAATGATTTTGTAGCTTATGGATATGAACCAAGTGCGATTTCGGGTGCTGTTCCTACTATAGTCGGTTACGGTGGTTAATCATATATTATAATAAAGGTAAGATAAATGGCTTTTCCAGATACAGTTTTTCTACACGATAGAATAAAAGAAATTAGTCACGATACTGGGGCTGGTAATCTCTCGTTGGATGGTGCTTCTACGGGCTTTGGTTCTTTTAGTGGTGTTTATTCAGATGGAGATGCTGTTTTTTATGCGATTACTGATGGCACAGAGTATGAGGTTGGATCTGGTAGCTATATAAATACTGGCAGTACCGATGCTATTTCAAGATTTGCATTTAACAGCTCTAATAGTAATAATAATGTAAACTTCACTGCTGGTATTAAAGAAATATTTGTAAGCTATCCTGGAAAATTTGCCTTATTTTCTGCTAGTGGAATGGATGGGTTTAGCCAGCCAGATGTTAGTGGTATGGCATTTTTTGGTAGTCAGCAGACAGTTGATTATTCTTCTAATGTTATATTTGATAAAAATAACAGTAGAATAGGTATTGTTCAACCTGCCCCTTTATATTCTGTTGATGTTGGTGGTGCTCCTGGAAATTCTTTAATGAGATCTTCTGGGGTTATTGTTGCAGAGTCTGGAATTATTTTCTCTGGTGTAAGTCCAACTCATACTTCTGCATATTCAGGTGGTATTCAGTTAGAACCGTTTATGAGGAATGAGTTAGATGCTACTACTGGGTCTAATGCTATATTTTCGTTAAGTGGTCTTGTTGAGCAGAGGCTTTTATTAGATAAGCAAATTAAGGGTTCTATTTTTGCTGGTCCAACAAGTGGATGTTCTGTTGGTGGTTGTAGCCCAGATTATCCAACATTTAGATATTTAGAATCTGAAGATATACCAAGTTTATCTCACCTATATACCATACAGTTTGCAGATTCAGTTGGTAATGTCCCATATCAAGGAGATGTTACTTTCTATAAAGAGAGTGGTGTTCTCGATCATGATCATTTCTTTAATTGGGATGCGACAAATAATCGACTTGGTATTAATAGGTCAGACCCTAGTTTCACTTTGGATGTTGATGGTGATGGTTCTATCAGTGGTAAACTTGACGTACAAAAAGCAACATTTTTACATAATAATTTGAGTGTCAGCGGCAACGTCGTTATTAGTGGTAACCTTGATGTTCAGGGTGATGTGACATATATTGATAGTAGTACCGTTACGATTTGGGATAAACAATTAGAACTTGCTTCCATGAGTGGAACGGCCCTTTATGCAGATTCAGCACTTGACGACGCTGGTATTGTCATTAAGTCTACAAATTACGATAAGAAATGGACTTGGCATGATTCCAATGATTCTTGGAGAACGGATGAGGGTATTGGGGCAAGTGGTCTTTTACAAGTCAGTGGTAATGCAACATTTGGTAATGACTTATTAGTAACTAATAATGCTACTGTTAGTGGTATGTTTAATGCAAGTGGAAACTCCACCTTTGATGGTAATATCAGTGCTCAGAAAAAGTTGTTCGTCACAGAAGATTCATACTTCGTTGGTGCCACTACTGTAAGTGGCAATCTAAATGTCAGTGGTGTATCCATCTTTAATGAAGATGTATATTTTACAAGCAATGCCCCCGTTGTAATGAGTGGTACATTAGGAGTCTCTGGTGCAGCACAGTTTGACAGTTCATTAAAAGCAAGTGGTAATACAATCTTTGGTAAAGATGTATTGGTTACGGAAAATATTACTGTTAGTGGTGGCTTAAATGCTTCGGGACAATCTATTCTAAATGGTGGATTAACAACTTATAGCGGTGGGCTTGGTGTTTTTGATCCTAATATAGTGATTAACTCAAGTGGCCTTTTAAGCGTTCCTATATTCGATGGCACAGCAGCAAGTCTTGCAACTACACTACCACCGACTACTTGGACAAGTGGTGCTATTGTATTTGTGAACGATCCAGCTAATCCTAAAGCTTTAGCTGTAAACAATGGTTATAATTGGTACAGCGGTATTCTATCATAAAAACTAAAGATAAGTAATTACTCTAATTGGAGAGATATAAATGTCAGATTCAATCAAACCAGCTAGTAGCTCGGTTGTTGCTATAAATAATGGTGGAGGTTCCGTTGGTAGTATGGGCCTCAAAACTGGTAATACACATGAAATATCAGGTCATCCTGGAACAAATGAAGTTCTTACTTCGGGTGAAATGAATACATCATATTTTTATAGGTTCAATCAAGACGTGGTAACAACAACTCCGTTTGGTACTACTGGTGCAGAAACTGTAGTTGTAGTAACTGGTGTTACTAATCGTAGTGTTGAACTTGTTAGTTACGTCGTTGTAGCCAGCGGGGAAAGTCAAGTCAAGTGGCAATCCAATACTACACCTTTAACTAGTGGTATGACTCTTGGTGATAACGGTGGTATTTCCAGTACCAACAATGAAGGATTACTAAGAACAAACAATGGTGAAGATTTAAGATTTAATAGTAGCAAAGCAGGAACAGCTATGGCTGGTCATGTTTCATATAAGATAGTCTAAAGGAGACTGTAATGGCAACGGTAACAGTAAAACCAAATGCTGATGGAACAGGGGCTACTAATTTTGCAATAACTGGTGGTCCTTCCGATAGATTTGGTGCTATTAATAATGGTACATCTTCGCCGGATGATACCGACTTTATTAGGTCTAGCATATCTGAAGGCGGTTCTGCTAAATCTGCATACTTTGGCTTTGAAAATATGCCTGCCGATTTTGATGCAATTACAGCGGTAACAATGAAGGTGCGTCAGAAGGGCTTTAACAACGATGACGATGATGTCTCATACCAGCTATTTGAATCTAATGGAACAACAGCCTTATCAAATAAAATAACGCTGGCAATCGACGGATCAGGAGTCTCTACTTCTTTTCGCACAGATACTGTAAGTTTCACTCGAACCGGATCGACTACTAAAACAACTTGGCACGGAGTGCAATTAAAAGTTACTCATGAAGGGCCGGGTGATGGAGATGATTGTGAATTAACTCTTTCTGAAATACAATTAGAAATAACCTATAGTGTTGCATCAGCACCAGAAATTGTTATGACTGGATTGGACGATGAAAACATTGCAGACGGAGATACCTCTCCCCGCACTGCCGATGGTACAGATTTTGGAACTATTACTGCGGGTGGTAGTACAGTTACCAGAATTTTCAAAGTTACTAATACTGGTGATGCTGATTTAACTTTAGGTACTCCAAGCTTACCCACAGGATTTACCCTCACGGAAGGTCTTAGCTCTACTATATCTGCTTCAGCTAATGATACATTTTCTGTACGATTGGATAATTCTGCTGCGGGAACAAAAAGTGGTCAGATTAGCATTGAAAATAATGATGCCGATGAAGACCCATTTAACTTTACAATTACAGGTTTAGTTAATGCTGCGGCTGCATCCTCTACATCCCCTGTAGCTGTAACCAATGCTTTACTACGTCCCTCGTTGGTTGGCGTATAATCTATTTAAGGTAAATTAAAATGCCAGTTACTATTCCAGAAAGTGTTTTCACAAAATACTATGATGTAATAGATTCTACATTCACCATTTTTGGTGTAACATGTCAATTGGTTTATATAGAAAAAGTAGAAGAAATATCCACTATTTATGATAACGTGCCAAGTAATAGGTCAATAAATCCTCACAGGAGAAATGGTCCTTCTCAATATAAAAGACAAAATAAAGTAATAAAAGAAGTAGAGAAACTTGAAGATATTAATCTCAAAGTATATTGGGATAGCAAGAGTTGGATTAAAGTAGGTGGAGACATTGTAACACCTGAAAATGGTATACAAACAATTTTCTTTGCTACAGATTTAGACAAGATAAAAAAATCTAAAGAGCTTATCGTTCACAAAGGAATTAAAGATTCTCAAGAGATGAGGTTTAAACGAGCAGGAGAAGCATTTCCAATGGGCTTAAGAAAAAATAGATACTTTGGGTGTTTTTGGGATAGATCATAATGCTAAGTATTAAGTTATTAGAGAGCGATAATGATATTATCAAAAAAATCAATAAATCTATTGCTCGTAGGTTTAATTCATTAATTAAAAGAAGGGCAAAAATCGTTCAGAATGATATTAAAAGGGTCATTCCTTCTTGGATTTCACAACAACCAGAAATAATTAGTTTGAATTCTGATGGAGTGAATGGTTCTTTAAATGCACAATTTGGGTTACGTCCCGGTCAATCAGCAGTAGTTGTATCTGATATTATAAGTGCCATTTCAGAATCTATATCTGTAAGTATTACTCCTATATCTGAAGTAAATCTTTCTGGTGGTATATCTTTTTCTATTCAACCTACAGATTTCAAGAATTTAATATCATTATCCTCTGGTATAGTTGTTACTGAAAAGCTACAACAACTTCACTGGTTAGATTGGTTATTAACTGAGGGTGACCAAGTTATTATCACTGGTTATCAGTATGTTCCAAGTGATGGTGGTAGGTCAGACGGAGGAACTATGAAGCTGGGTCGTTCTTTTAGAGTAGAACCAAGTTTCTCTGGAACAGTAGATGACAACTTTGTTACAAGAGCATTTACTGGTAGGCAGAAACAATTAACTACTTTATTAAGTAAGTTACTTAAGGCATAAAATGAGTCAGTATTTTCAAGAATTAAAAGGCTTCAATAGTGTATTTGATTCCACTCTAAATAATGATATTTTAGATGGTATCGTTGAATACTTTGATTGGGCTTTATTGGAAAAAGGTAACTACTTTAATACTACAAGTGGTGAGTTATCACCTAATGGAAATGATTATAGTTTATTAAGACTTTCTTCAAATGAGCATTATGCTTCTGGTCAAGCCTGGGAAGGTTTTAGAAAAAATTGGGTTTGGCAAAGCGGCGTAAGTTACTCTCCAAGTCCTTTAGTGGGTGACAATGATAACAAACCAGGTATTTCTGGTGTATACATTAATGGTGTCTTTAAGCCTTCAGATATTACAGGTGAATATGCTCATTATGTCGATCATTTTAATGGCAGGGTTATTTTTGATACAGCAATTCCCACGGGATCTACTGTGCAAGTAGAACACAGTTATAAATGGATTAATGTAACCTATGCTACTAATATACCTTGGTTAAGAGAGATACAAAAAAACACTTTAGAACCTGACGACACATTTAAGAATACTAATGATGGATCTTGGGATTTACCTCCTGAAATGAGAATGCAATTACCATCAATTGCTGTGGAATTAGTTCCTCGTAGAACATTTAAAGGATATGGATTAGGTGGTGGACAATTCGTCTATACGGATATTATTTTTCATTGTTTAGCGGAAGATTCTATAACAAGAAACAAATTAGTGGATATTGTATCATTACAGAGTGATAAAACAATTCATTTGATAGATACAAATGCTATAAACTTAGCCTCCAGCCATCCTGATTCTGGATTTCCACTTGATTATCGTGGTGTTCCCATTGCTGGTGCATTGAGATATCCAGATTTAGTGTCAACATATCCAGGTGGTAAAATGAGATTTTCTAATGTGAGAGTTCAAGAAATGAATACTTTTGATAGTAATATTTATGGTGGTATAGTTAGAGTTACCACAGAGGGTGTTAAAACTAATATATAGCATTTTTAGTGTATAAATTAATAACAAGATCTTTTTTCTTAAAGGAGAGATTATAAATGTCTAGTAACAATAGAATATTCTATGCCTGCCAAGGTGTAGCCATTAGTAATATGGGTGTGGTTAGTGGGGTTGGTTCTCCTGGTCCGGACACATCTGATAATTACCTTATGACAGCGAATATGGTACATGGTGTACAAAGTGTATCTATGACTACCACTTTTAATCCTGAACAAGCATTTGAGCTTGGTCAAATTGAAATTTATGAAAATATCGAAGGTACTCCAGATATTGAAGTAACTATTGAAAAAGCTATTGATGGTTATCCTTTAGTATATCATATGGCAACTACTGGTGTTGCAGGTTCTTCACCAGCGAATTCTGGTCTTACAAACAGATCTAAACAACAGTGCGATTTAAGATTGGGTATTTTTGATGAAGGTGCTAACAATATTGGTTCAGCAACTCCTAATGGTGGGAAACCAGAAGTAGAAGTTTATTGTTCTGGCATGTTTGTGAGTAGTGTGGGTTATACCATCCCAGTTGATGGGTTTGCTACTGAATCTGTTAGTCTTGTTGGTAATAACAAACAGTGGTTAACTGGTGCTTCTTGTAGAATAGGTCCAGAAGGTGCTGATGCGTTCTCTGGAAGTGATTCACCACTTGCTTTAGGTGACGCAGCTAATCCTTCTGGTGGTATCCAAAGACGCGAAGATGTTATGCTGAATAAATGTATCTTCCCTGCATCTGTTAGAGGTGTCAATGGTACTGCTGTTGGTAATGCACACCTTCAAGATGATACTGGAGCATTTGGTAGTGGGATTGGTATTCATGTTCAGAATGTTTCCATTAATACAGACTTCTCACGAGAAGATGTCTTCGAGCTTGGTAAGAAAACTCCTTACTATCGTCCTGCTGGTTTCCCAATCGAAGTAACATGTGAAATCGAAGCTATTACAACTTCTGGTGACTTTGTGTTTGCTTATGAAGAAGGCGATCCAGCGTTACATGCATCTACTTCTTCTGGTAATAATACTCAAGAAGAAAGTATCTTTATTCAATTACGAGGTGGACATGCATTTGACTTAGGTGCTAAAAACCGTCTAACAAGTGTTTCATACGGGGGAGGCGATGCCACCGGAGGAAATGTAAGTACATCGTATAGTTATACTAACTTCAATGATTTAGATGTCCAGTTTTCTGGTGATTATATTGGATTTAATCAAATTTAATAATGGTAGGCTTTTACTACCAAGGAATAACACAACGACTTGCGATAGCTAATTTTGGATAGGAGCAAGTGTGTCGTTAGTGTAGGAAGGATTTATTATGATATATTACACTCCCGCTATGAGGTTTCGCTATGAAACAGCATGAGCGGGAGTTTTTTGTATACAGGATTAGATCTGGTAAATATTTTATAAATTATCAGAATTTTAAACTCAAAATCGTTACACCAACAATCGATGAACAGTTTGAAGCTGAAGAGCTGTATGTTAGATCCTTAAGTAAATCATTATCAGATGGTATTAAGACTTCTGATCAAATGATAGAATGGATGATGGAAAGGGATTTGTGGACTGAGGCAGATGAAGAAAAATTATCTGGACTAAAAAAAGATGTCGAAAAACTCAAGATGGAAATTTATAATCATAGAAATCAAGAGGCACAGAGAGAAAAAATTAGATTATATCTGAGGGCTGGTGAGAAACAAATTGGTGAACATGCCAGTAAGAAGTTTTCACATCAAGATATTACTTGTGAGGGTATAGCATTTTTAGAAAAAGCATTATTCTTAATAAAAAGATGTACTTTTCTTGGCTCAGATTTATATGATTTTTCTCATATATCCAGTAGGGATGTATGGTTACGTTATCAAAACTTAGTATGTTCAGAAAATACAATCAGGGAGCTTGCAAGGGAAGATCCTTGGCGGTCATTTTGGATGTTAAAAGACTGTAATACATTTAATTTATTCGCTAATAAAGACAGGGAATTATCTACAGATCAAAAAAACTTATTGGCATGGTCACGCATGTATGACAATATTTATGAATCTCCTGATGCTCCCGGCGAAGATGTTATTAATGATGACGATTTATTAGATGGTTGGACTATAATACAAAAGAAGAAACGAGAACGAGAAAGAGTACAAGCTGAACTGGAGAGTAGAATGAGTGATAAAGCACAAGGTGCTGGAGAAATCTTTTTAATGGCTGGATCGAATAATGATGCGGAACGCATTGAGACTATGAATGATGTAAATGCTACAATGACGAAGAAAGAAAGATTACATACTATTCGAAAATCTGATGGTCCAGTCAATCAACACGATCTTCCAGACGAAAAATTGAAAATTAGAAATCAACTGAATCAACAATACAAGGATAAGTTTAGGAGATAAATATGGATCAATATGATAAGTTAATCAAACAACAGGGTGAGTATAAGAAAACTAGGGAAGATAACTATAAATTTAATTCAAAGGAAAGGTTATCGAAAATCCTAAAGAAAAAGGTGGAAACTACCATGATTGGTGCTTTGAGTTCTATCGAGGAGCATTTTTCATTTTTATGGGAGTCTGACGGGGATTTATCAGAACAGCAACAGGCTATGTATGATACCTACCAGCAGGTTAGATCTGAGATATTAGATAAAGGAAATACTCAGGCTAGAAATGTAGATGCTGAACTAAATCAATATGAAGTAACTTGGTTGAAATATCAAGTGAATATACCAGTTAAATCTAATTAAGGAAGGAATATTATGTCTAGAGAATTAATCAAAGTGCCGCTCGTGGAGGAGGATGGAACAGAGAAGGAAGTTAATATTTTCATTAAAAATCCCTCTAATGAAATTGTCTCTATGTCTGAAAGATATCGTGCGAAGGTATTTAATCAATGCCTTATAGATGGTATCCTAACAAAGGCTGAACTCCATAAAATGATGAATGATAGGGGTTTATGGTCTAAAGACAAGGATAAACAATATGATGAACTAACTCAACGAATTATCGCCCTTGAGAAGGATTTATATTTAGGAAATGGTAAGCAAAAAACCAGAGATCTTGATGATGGTAGATCTATTGCTATCCAAATTAGGGAATTAAGAATAGAATTAAAAGAGCTAATTGCACAGAAAGTTCAACTTGAGGAGAATACTGCTGAATCAATTGCTGATAACGCAAAATTCGATTATTTAGTTGCATTCTGTACACACTACGAAAATGGAGAAAAAGTGTATAAAAACATTGATGCTTATAATATGAAATCTTCAGATAGTATTTCATTTATGGCTGCTGCTAAATTGGCAGAGATGATGTATAATCTTGATACTAGTTATGAAAAGAATTTACCAGAAAATAAATGGTTAACTGATCATGATTTAGTCAATGAAGAATTAAGCTTGGTTGGTGACGAGGGTGAGTTGGTTGATATTGACGGTCGAAAAATAGATGAAGATGGTAAATATATTAATGATAAAGGTGAATGGGTAGATAAAGAAGGTAACCGATTAAGTGAAGATGGTTTATACATTTCTGATATACAGTATAAATCCAAGACTAAACCAAAGGCTAAAAAGAAAACTACCGCGACAAGATCTAAGAGAACAGTGAAATCAGATAGTACAACATAGGTCTTGGCTTAAACTATTTAGAAAGACTTTAAGTCAATGGCTGAAAAATTTTCATTAGTAGCACAGATAC
>VTLG01003509.1_pt1 | contig 37194 bp, 61 predicted proteins | sample 4694571 | NCBI WGS metagenome assembly VTLG01 (sample SAMN12604809, study PRJNA352737) | marine metagenome | biome: ENVO:00000447; feature: ENVO:00000209|ENVO:00000569|ENVO:01000036; material: ENVO:00002151; isolation source: viral sequences binned using virsorter ...
GTTTTGTAACGCTTTCTTTATAAGTTCGTTTATACAAAGAACCGTTTTTCCAAATCGCCTATGGCAAACTAAAACGTTAAATCGTTTTAATTTATTATGGATTTCTTTTTGTAATTTTCGCGGTTTGTACGGGATTACGATTTTCATACGTCATTTTTTTGCCCATCTAAATAATCGCGAACACCCGCTACGTCTTTTCCTTTAACTTGGGATTTCCCCACGCTGTCGGGATAAGTTGTTTTATTATTGATTGCGATAACCAATTCCTTAAACGGATCGTTAAACGGTTTTCTATTATATTTCTTCTTATCTTTTTTTACGCGCATTTTATATTTTGAAGTCCTTAAATCCTTCGCCATTGGATTAATCGCCATAGTAAAAATTCCCCTCAATTAGAATAGGTAGTAAGACTAATTCTTCCAACCCTTCGGGGTACAAAAGCTAGGAAAAAAGCCAATCTCAAAGAAAAATATTTGAAAAATCAACAAAAATATCAATCAAACTATTATTAGTAGTAAGAAACCAACGTAAATCCGCCAATATTTATCTAAATGACAAAAAAATAACAAGATTTCTTTACTTTTTTTACTTTTGTTCGCTATTTGTTCTTTTTTTCATAGGAATTTCGTCTTAAAAAGTCTTTGCGAAGGAAAACCAAACCACTAATCCCTTATTCTCCAATGCTTTATAGATACTACCCCTATATAGTTAGTAATACAGTTAAATAGATATTCGTATGGTTTTGTATGTATTTAAGTAGATATTGGGAAAGATTTTAGTCTTTTTGCCACTCTATTTCAAGCTTCTGTCCGTCGCTACCTGTTATACTTACTTGTTGTTTATCTGTACCGAATGTCTTTGGTGCTAACTTGGAAGCCACCCATTGTTTATGCTTAACCCAAATATCAACACTCTTTACGGTCGCAAGGTCTATTTCTTTATTCGCTGCTTTTTCTATAGTGTTTCTAGCAACTTCTTCTGTTTCTGAAATTGTATAATCTATTCCGTCCTGTTTTGCCTGAACGTATGCATTTCTTAATTCGTACTTATCCATCCAAAGCCTCCACGTTCGCCAAGTAATTCCCTCTTGCTTTAGAGCGGATCTTATTGAAACACCTTTACTTAACAGTTCTAGAATGTTTCTTACGATCGTTTTGCTGTATTTTGTTGGACGACCTATTTTTGACGTACCAGATTGTTTTGTCTTTACCAATTGTGAATGTTCCACTTAATACTTCCGCTATTTTTTCTAATTCTTGTTGTTGTTCTTTATCAATGGATTGTATATTTTTCACTTAAATCAAAAAACTCTTCCTTTTGCTTAAATGTTTGGACGAAGCTCAACGCGTCGCTTTTATCAACAAAGTTACTAAATCTAACAATAATCTCTGGCTGTAACGTATCGGGATTTTCAACGTAAAATAGCGTACACATTAAATCGTCATAATTTAGCAAATTTTTCATTTAATAAATACTTTATGTCCTCAGTTGAAAGATAATTAGTATGTTCTTTCATTTTGTTGTAAATGTTTAAAACATAAGAAGAATCTAAATTAGCCAAATCGCAAATATATATAAAATCCTTACTTTTAAGCCATTTTAAAGCTTCTCGACAATATCTTTTGTTGCTTTTACTATACCAAAAAAATCTATTGAAAGCGTCTAATAATCCTTGAATAATTACAGCACGAAAAAGTTTTTCTTCCATCGTGCAAATAAAAAATCCCGTATAAAAACGGGACAGTCCTTACCTTATTTATGTAATTGTATATTAATTATACTATTCGCTAACTTCTAGTAAGTAGAACAATTAGCGAACATTACATATCAAAATGTTTTACTAAATAATCTAATCCTTCTCTAAATTTATCAATTTCTTTACCAGCGGGTTTATTTTCAATTATAACTTTCCAGACAATAGTCCAACAATTTTTCATAGCTTTCAAACAAAGATGTAAATCGCTTCTAGCGTCTAACGTATCGCTTAAAAAGTCGTCATTTGAACCAATAACAACTTCCGATAACTTTGTTGTAATTCGTTGATTCATTCCCGAACGATGAGCTAGTTTTTCAAATCTTTCACCCGCCCAAAACATTCTTGAATTAATATTTCTGTCTTGCGGATATAATAAATTGCGCAAATAGTAATTTTCTAGCAAAGATTTAATTGTTTTTTCTAAATGTCTATCTTTGCCATAAAAAGCAAATCTAAATTTTTCGCCATCAACTTTTCTGGTTAATGTGCCATCTTCATTTCTCTCTAGATCTTGGCTGCCAAGTTCCATAGGAACTCTATCTTTTTTGTTTTTTTTCCTTTGTTTTACCACTTTTTAAATTCTTCTTCGGTAATTAAATTTTCTTTTCTCATTTGCCTAACCATATCATCGGTAATATTTATTAATCGCATTCCCTTTTTGACCGCATAAACATAATCTTTATGAGATTTTTTTGGCTGCATTTCAAATTCTTTTTTATCCTTGCCCGTTGAAAGATCTTCTTCCCAACGGTAATCTTTTAACCATTTGCTTAAATGCGCCATATATTTTTTTTCTTCTTGCTGAGAACAATACAAATTATATTTTTCAACAATTATTTCGGGTTTAATATCGGTAGCGTGAATTATATATTTTTTATAAGCTTCTGCCCTACTACCTCTTTTGTATTTAATCTTTTCCCATATATTATTAATAAATAGAGATTCAGAATCAGAGTCAGATGCTTCGCTAGACTTTAGCTTCGCTTTCGCTAGACCTCCTTTACTGCCATTTGCTGATTTAACTTTAATTTTGTGTACCTTTTCTAGCCGGTCTACAAATTGTCTGTTTTGGTGGTATTTGCCGTCGTCCCTTAAAGTAAACTTATCGTTTAAAACAAACGTTAAATCTTGCTTTAATTCTTCCATTTTTTCAAGATCAGAAGCGTATAAGTTAGCAATTCGGCACAATTGATCAAAATTATTGGGTAAACCCCGTCCGTTTAGCGTTCCGGCGTGGCAAAACAAATCTATATAAATTCCCTTTTGTTGATGGCTGAAATGTGCCGTTCCGTTTAAAAAATCGCTATAATAAAAATCAACGTAAGGTAATTTTATATCTTCAACCATCGGCAAGCTCCTTAATAATTTTAATGGATCTATGTTTCCCTTCTTCTAGGTAAATAAAACTTTTTTTAGAAAGATTATAAAGATAGCGGTCTACGTTAGACGTAGAACCTAAACTAACACCCTTCATTATTTCCCGAAAACTAGGGGAAATAGAATATTCTTTTTGAAAATTTTTGATAAATTTAAGAATTTCCTTTTCTTTTGGCGTTAAATTACTATCAATATCTTTTTCAATTCCACAAATGTTGCAAATAATTTTCATTTTTTTTTGTTCTAATTTGTTCTATTCTTTAACAAAGTTAATTATAATTGACAATGTAGATATTTTCTTGTAATTGCTTTAAATTGCTTATTTGTAAAAAAACAATATGATAAAAGAAAATTTAAAAATTATGGCTAAGGCTAAAAAGATTATTAGTAAAAATCCTTTAGGATCATTAGCTGTTGATTTAGGTTTTAGCGCTAGGGAAATATCTAGGCAATCAAAAATTCTTGGAAATTATATCAATCATTCTAGCGTAAACGACCATTTAAACGGGGCAAAAGTTGATATTAAAACCTTAAAAACGTACCATAAAATATTTATTACTGAGGAAGAAAATCTCCCTTTTTCTAGATTATTTAATAGCGAAATCCCGACTTATGAAATTGTTGGATATATTGATAGAAATGACAATATTTTACAACGTCCTAATATTGAATCTGTTTCACAAAGCGTTGTGTTATTTTATGATAGCGTTAAGTATAAAAATTCTAAAGCTATTATTGTTAAAGATTTAATTAAATCAAATTTTTCAACCTATATTATTTTTTTTGATACTAAAAATGATATTAATTATGTAGGTCTTTCTTTGATAATAAATACTGATAACGTAGGTAAAATAGTCAGAATTGAAGATAATGGTTCAATTTGCTATGATTATTATAATTCTAAACCAATTAACCTTAAAAATGTAAAAAAAATTTATCCTATAAATACTTTAAAATATAGGGATTTTGAAATAATTAATAATTAAATACTTTCATTGTCAATTATCATTGACATCGTAAGAAACTTCTTTTAAATACCTAAATATGCAAGAAAGAGCCCTTTTTTGCATATAGTCGCCGAACGGGAGGGGTGGAATTAGCTGCCCCTTCTACTTAATCGGAGTCTATTAGTTGAAAAATAATTCGACATCTTCATTAGGGGAAGTTGTGAGACATAGCTTCCCCTTAAAAAAAGGGGGCAAAATGAAAGCGAACGTTTTGAAAAAAGATAATATTTTAGAATTACCCACAAAATCTAAACCAAGAATTATTTGTAGTAAAGAAGATTGGCAACGAATGGATCGGGAAGAAGCCGTAAAAAAACAATGTGAAAAAACTTTTAACGATTATTTTATACGGATTCTTGGAAGAATTACACCTAGACCTAAACACGAAAGACCAAAGACTTCTTCTTTAACAAGAAAAATATATAATTTAGTAACTTTAGAAAATGAATAAAAAATTTTACAGTTTGTTTATTTGTTTAATTAACCTCCTAAACTCCTTGTAAATGAAATTAACGAATAAACATAATTTACCGAGCAGTATAGTTTCTGCCATAACAAATATTTCCTCCAATTATTCGAGAGGCAAAGCTGATTGCTCGGTAACACAATTGATTGATAGTCCTAAAATAAAAATTTTAAGCGAAGAATATAACGACAAATTAACGGAAGATGTAGCCGATAGGATTTGGTCGGTTTTAGGAACTTCAACACACGATTTAATTGAAAAAACAGATAACAAAGCGACTACTGAAAAAAGGTTATACGCCGAATGCAATGGCTGGATAATATCCGGCGCGTTAGACCGAATTGTAGTCCTAGATGACAAATGAAAATGAAGATAAAGATTTATTCGGCAACGTTATTGAAAAGAAAAAAATCTTGCGCGAAAAATTTATAGAACCCCCTTTTACAATATTAGATTCCAAACAAGGTAATTGGCAACGCCGAAAAAGAACTTGGAAAGAATTAGGTATTCAAAGTGAAATAGGACGGGAAAGCACAACAAAAGGAAATAATTCTTTTGCTTCAAAACACGGTTTAGAACATCAAGCCGAAAGTACACAAAAGATTATGGATATAGGGACGATAAGTATTTTTGATCCAGCTCTTTGTGAAGTTTTATACACTTGGTTTTGTAAAAAAGGCGGTAAAATATTAGATCCTTTTGCTGGTGGTTCCGTAAGAGGAATAGTAGCGGAATATTTAGGTTTTAAATATACAGGCATAGATATTCGTAAAGAACAAATAGATAGTAACGTCGAACAAGGAATAGAAATATTAGAAGAAAACCAACAACCAAAATGGATTGTTGGCGACGCGAATAAAGTATTAAATTCTATTGAAGAAGAATTTGATTTTGTATTTTCTTGTCCTCCTTACGGTGATTTAGAAATTTATTCTGATTTAGAAGGAGATATTTCTAATATGGAATATCAAGATTTTTTAAAATTTTATACCGAAATTATAGATAAAAGTTGCAAGTTGTTAAAACAAAATTCTTACGCTTGTTTCGTTATAGGGGATTTTCGGGATAAAAAAGGAAACTATCGCGGGTTTGTTGCCGATACTATCAAAGCTTTTCAAAGTTGCGGAATGCCTTTTTATAACGACGCCGTTTATTTACAACCAACTGGCTCGGCAAGTATGAGAGCTAACGGACAAATGAGAAATCAAAAGTTAGTAAAGATTCATCAAAACATATTGGTATTTAAAAAATGTCTGAATTGACATTAGCGGAATTAGAAAGAAGTATGAAAAATATAAAAATACAAGATTACAAAGTTACAAGCGTCTGGTCTGTTATTCCGACTAAAGATAATCCTAACGGTTATAAAGAAGATTGGGAATATCAATTAAATTCATACGCTTGGTTAGGTAGAAAAAATGGTTATCGCGCTAAAAAACTTCAAATTATTGCTATACTTCGTGACCATCAAAAATCAAAAGGTTTTCAATCCTACAAAGAAAAAGGAAACTACCCTTATCTTCCAATAAAGGTAATTGATATTCCTTTATGGACGGACGAAGAACAAGATAAATATGTTTTAGATAGAGTAGAAACTCATCAAGAAGCAGATATGCTTTTTCATACGTTAGATAGGCAAATTGATTGTACCGATAAAGAACGGTGGAAAAAACAAGATGAATACGCCGTTAAAGTACCTAATCTAAAAAAAGCAAAAAAACTATTTACCAATTTAGAAGAAGCAGAATTATTTAAAGCTACTGTTCCCAAGTCGTTCGTAGAATTCCGAAAAGGGAATAGTAATAGATGCGCACAATATTGTTCGGTGGTTAATTTTTGTAAACAAGCAAAAGGAGAAGGTTATGGAAAAAAGACAACCTGATTTTGATTTAGTCTACGAACAGCGTTTTAAAGGTAATAGTACCGATAGAAAAATAGGCGCTGGGTGGAAAAACGAAGATGGAATTTATATACAATTTGAATTTGGCGGAAGCGTTAAATTAAAAAAACGAGAAGCTAATAGCCAAAATACAACGGCTAACGGTTATCAGCAAACAAAAGAAAGATTTACCGCGTCGAACGTAGAAGTTAGCGACGATAGAGGTGAAGGCGAAGTTGTAAGAATTAACGATTACAGCAAAGACGGTAAACCAAACTTTATGATTATTACAAAAATAGACGGCGAAGATAAAACGTTATACGCTAACGAACCTTGCAATTTACAAGCCGAAGATCAAATAAGTTTTGTCTACAAGAAAAAGGATCAAAGAAGCGCCAAAGGAAATAAGTTTTCTAGCGTTAAGTTTGTAAAAAAAGTTTCCCCAGTAAATCAAGAAGTTTCAAATGAAGAAGATGCGGATATTCCTTTTTAATATGAATGGAAGCAGAAAAAAAAGCAGAAAGAATTATTATGGAAATTTTAACACAACGATACATTGGAATTTGCCAAGAAAATAATATGCGTTTTCCAGATTATAGAGATAATTGTAAAGAAGAATCTATTAAGCAAGTAGTAGAAGATAGAAAAAAACAAATTAAAACGGTTTATAAAAAACAAAAGCAATTATCAAAAAACGTAAAAATACATAAACCCAAACTTTCTTTTGATTAATATGATTACGAATATTTTACTTGTACTTAATTTATTAGTTTTAATTTTTATAGCTTTTCAACTTTTTGTTATTGGCGATAAATTATTCGGTGATAAAAAATGAAAAATTATAAAGACGTTTTTATGAATTTTTGGAATGACAATTTAACAATAGCGCAATCTTATCAATGTTTTAATTGTTCAAGTTGGGAAGGTGTAGATATTCATCATATAAACAACAAAGGTATGGGAGGAAGCAAAAATAAATGTTTTGATTACATAGAAAATCTAACGTGTTTATGTCGCACTTGCCATATCAAAGCGCATAAAGATAAAGATTTTAATAATACAATTAGGGCGAAAACATTACATTTAATAGCGGATAGATTAGATAATGGATTATAAAGATATTAACGAAAAAAATATAGTTAGATTAGAAGGAGGTTTTTATAAATACGATCCACACTTATTGGGAAACTTATTTCAATCATTACATTTAAACAAAGAAATAGCGCGTAATAAAATAAAGAATTTAGAACAAGAACTAAAAGATTTATTAGACGTAAAATTTTTAGAATATAAATATCCGGTAGGAACAAACGAAAAAATATCGGACAAGGTAGCGGAAGCGAAAGCTAATACCGACGAAAGCGTTAAGGTAAAGAAAAAAGAAATAGTAACGGCAAAAGATGAATTAGCTACACATTCTAGTGCTTACGTTGGAAAAGAAAAGAAACTAGACAGTATGGTTGAACAAAATAGTAATTCTAGGGCAGAAATAAAAATGGGTGGAATTTGACTTTAACGTTCAAAAGAGATTTAGATAAAGGGGTTCAAATAGAAGATAAACTTCTAAATTATTTGCGCCTTAAATATCCGGCTACAACAAAAATAGAAGGGTATTTTCCTAGTTACGATATTTGGATTCCAGAAATATCAAAAAGCGTAGAAGTTAAATCGGACGAAAAAAGTTTAGAAACAGGTAATATTGTTATTGAAGTAGAAATGTATGGAAAGCCGTCAGGGTTATTAACAACAACAGCTTCTTATTGGGTTTTTTATGACGGTAAACAATTTTTATGGACGACACCTAGAAAAATTTTTCAATGTATTTTGCTTAACAAACTTACTTGTGTTTCTTTTATAGGTAACGGCGATAAACAAAAAAAGAAAGCGATATTAATTAATAAAGAATTATTAGGCGATTATTTACTTCAAGGAATAAAATGAGTAAGGAAATAAAAATAATAGAACAAATTGAAGAAGGTGGTTTAAATCCCAAGAGTAACATCCGAGAGGAAAAACTTTGGAAATTATATTTTGAAGATGAGTCAGAGCCAAGAACACTAGGTCGAACTAAAATGTTGGAGTATTTAAGTAAGGGAACATTACCTCATAAAACAGTTGATAATTTCAAAAAATGGGAAGTTAAAACACTTAGCGGAAATCAAATTCGATTATGGAGCGTAACCTATGATGATAAACAAACTTTCGTCTTAATTAGTAAAGATTTTTATACACTATTAACCAATGGTCATAAGAATAAAGATAAGGAAAAAAAAGAAGAATTAAATCCAAAAAGGGAAGCTCCACCTAATCCTGCTCTTTTTACCGAAAGAATTACCACTCCAGAAGAAAAGGAAGAGCTGAAAAAATTAAGAGAAAATATAGATGCTGATGAGGCATTTAAACTAGGATTACATTTACACGACGACGAAATAGAAGAAATAAAAAAGGAAAATAAATAATGGCTGTACTTTATAATAAAAAAGACTTATGTAAATTTTTAGGAATTTCGACAAGAACTGGCTATTCTTTTCTTTCTAACCTTCAGGCGCAATATCCGAAGGAAAAATGCTTTCAATTATACGTTAATAAAAGGCAACGGTTTACCGAAGCCGATAAGGAGAGGATTTTACAATTATGCTACACTACAAAAGACGCGAAAGAGCAAAGAACAGGTACTGGTTAGTTCGAGGAATCCATAGGTTTACTTGGCATAACAAAACGTACAAATACGTTATAGAAAATTATTTAAGTACCAAACATCTTATTAAAGAAGATGCTGAAATATGGGTTAAAAATAATTTAACCGATCCTTTTGAAGCCAAAGTAAAAGCGGGAATACAAGAAGTTAAAAAGGTTTTAACCGTCAAAGAAATGTACGAATATAAACAAAGTACCGATAAACCTTTTACTTCTAAATATTGCTTATTATTAGATAGAATTATGGATTTAAAAGTCCAAGAAGGAATCAGCGCGGGGGAATTTCCAATTACAAAAGTTACAAACGAATTTATAAAAAATATTGCTGATAAAATTTACCCTAAAGAAAAATATAAAGTTTGGATTAAAGAAAAGAAAGAATTAGTACAAAAACCTTTAGAATTAATTGGGTATAGGGAATTAAATCAAGTTTTAATACACCCTAATGATTATACCGGAAATTATTATTATGGGAAAAGTCAAACGTGGAAAAGAAATTTTTTAAAAGCGTTGCAAAAAAAATCTGATAATATGAAGTTTGCTTCGCTAAACGAAACTTTTAATTTACGAAAGTTTAGATCCTCAAAATTAAATTCAAAGAATCAAGTTGTATCTGTATTGGCGTCTTTAGTTCATTTAGCGCACTATAAAGATAATATAGCGTGGGTTAGAATATCTAAATATTCTTTGTTTGATTCCCCGCCTATAACTTTTAGCGAAGAAGAATGCCAACGGTTTATAGACAACGCGACGTTAGTTGATACTAAACGTTTATTTATATTTTGTTTATATACGGGGGCAAGATTAAACGAAGCTTTAAAACAAAGATGGGATATGATTGATTTAGAAAATAATTCTATTTCTATATTTGAAGAAAAAGATTTAGATTATAGGGTTATAACAATACACCCAATATTAAAACAAATGTTAGAAGAAATAAATAATAAAGAAGGTAGATTATTTATTTGGGAAACAGAAGATACGTTTAAGAATACCCATCAAGGTTTATATAATAATTGGCATTGGACGTTAAGCAAAGCCGGTATAACCCACGATAAAACGTGCCATCAATGTCGAGCAACGTTTATTACTTGGAATAGAAAATATAATAACTTTGATAAGATAGGTTTGAAAAGATTATCGGGACATAAAAGCGACGCTTCAATAGACCATTACGCTAATGTTTTACCGGAAGAAATAACAAGCGCTATTAATAATCTTCCTAGTTTATCTATCAATTAGATATATAACCGTTAAAAGATAAAATAAAAACGGTTATTTTTCTGTCAAAAAATAAATTATTTTAAAAATTGGCGGAAATGCGGGGTGAATTGATGTCGATTTTTCTTGTCAGACTATTGGTAATATTATATGCTTCAAGAATAATGAAGCAAATAGAAGAAATAAATAGCCAAAATAAGCTAAAGGAAGAAAGTAGCCGAAATAATACGTTGTCAAAAAACGGTTACTTTTTTCCGAAGCTACCGGTTACTTCTTTTTGCCCAGATTTTTTAAAATTGGAGGATGTTATGTTCGTTAAGATTGATACGAACCCTCGAGAAGATTGGGTACTAGAAAAACCTGATTACTATACGGCTTGGGTTCGTACTAAAGACGGTAGAATTAGAATTGAAGGTAAAACTTTTGATTCTATTATTAAAACAGCAAAAGAATTATCTAGTAAGTACGATAAAGATATTTTGCTTTACGCGGTTCGAGATAGATCAGATGCTTGTTTCGGTACTTATAAAAAAGATAATCCTTTTTTTACTAAATAGGGAGGGTTAAATGGAAGATATTATAATAAAAGATAATTTAAACTTTATACAAATTCCTAGACCTTTAAGAAAGCAAAGACTTATATGGGAAGCCGAAGCATTACAAGAAGGTCAAATAGGAGAAGAAAATTATACAAAAGATATTAAACCTTATTATAAAGATATATGTTTTAGTAGATATTATTATGATTCTTATAAATGGCGAATAATTCAATGCCCATATACAAAAGAAATTTCTTGCGAAATATCTAATTAACTTAAATACGAAATATCTACGACACAACCTTTAGGAAAAGTTTCAACTCTCCCTAGTAAGTCATCTTTATCTTCCGAATTATCGTGTCCATCTATATCTGCTGCAATAGTAATAAAATCATCAGTTTGATTAATTAAATATCCTATACTTTTAATTTTACAGGGTTTAGTTTTAACTGCTTCGGCTTTACTTACCCACCCACTATCGCTTGATTCATTGGTGTCCCACCAAATAACTTGAACAGGAGTAAAGCACTTGCAATTTTCATTAAAACTACAAGTGCAACTCATTTAAACTCCTCCGAACGACATTTTCCAAAGAATAAATAAAACTACTACCACAATAATTCCTGCTTTAATCCAGTCTTTCATGTGCCAGTCGTTCCATTCTTTGATCCAGCCCCAAAGGTCTTTTATTAAATTCATAAATCCTCCTATTGTTTAGGTTTATCTACATTGACGCCTTTAGTTTTCTCGTATGAGCGTAACGCCCCCATACCTAATAATGCCATTACTAAAGGCATTAGCGTACCCATATCAAGTTCAGGTAACGGTTTAGTTTCCCAATTAAAAGTAGCAATTAGGAACATTAAAAATTGTTTGAGAACATACTCCCAAAAAATTGCTAATGCACAGGAAAAACCAATAAGAGGTCTCCATATTCTTTGGATCATTCCTGATATGCCACCTGCTTTGCTTTGAGCGTCGGCAAGGTTTATGTCCATTTGCCTTTTCTTTAATTCAGCTTCAACTTTTTTAATGGCTAGTTTAGCTTGTTCTCTTTCTTCGTCAGAGGTGTATATTTCATCAACAATATTTCCAACTGCTTTAATTGCGCCACCACCAAATAATTTACCTAACATCTATATATCCTCTAGTATTTTTGCTAATGCATTCACACGATTTGTCGCCTGTTTGTACCACAAACTATCTTTTAGCTCAGCGCTGCTGTCATTATACCTCTGTTCTTCTAAAGCTATTACACAACGCTTAAAACGGGAAAAACCCGTTGCTCCCAAAACAAAGACGCATTCTATTACTACTTCTTTAGCTTTTGGGTGTATTTTATCTAAATCAACTATTCTAGTTGCTCCGTCTACCGCATTTTGAAAATCTTTTTCAAATGTAGCTTCTAATTCTTCTTTTGAATACGAACGTCCTTCAACAAAGTCATCTTCGTGTACAATTAAATGTCCATACCCGATTGTTTTTTTTCCCAATGAGTCTCGATAGATGGAATCCACGAAACCCTCGTGTATTTTTATTCTTTCTTTAAGTTCTTCAAATGCCATAACGTGTTTTTCTTTCTTAATTCTTGTTTAAATTTTTCTAAATATAAAATTGAATCGGCTAATTCCTCTTGAGCATTTGTTATCCAATGTTCGATAGATTTATTAGCTTCTTCCATAGTTACGCCGAATTTTCTTATTCCTGCTTCGGAACGTTCTGCCATACGATTAAGGACGTTTTGCACTAACGGATCTTTTGTTTTCATAGTTTTCCCGTGTAGTCGCCGTTAGTATCTAATGGCATACTATGTAAAGCAGGTTGCGAATTAATGATACTCCCAACTGAAATAATTGGTCGTTTAATAAAATTTTTACCGTATTTAAAAGCTTCGTGTTTAGGATCTATAGACGATCCAACTGTCATAGCAAAGTTAAGAGCAGTAGGGGAACTCCAATAAGCTAAATTGGAAACCGTATGCTGATGTCCTGCTACGAAAGACATACCTAATTCTTTAGAACTAGATAAGACGTTCGCTTTAAAATGGTGGGTAAAAAATACTTGGTTGCCGTTCGGAAGGGTTAGAATTAATTTTTGATTCCAAATCCAATTAGACTTAATATCTAAAATTTGATTTAACGATTTAAAGAAGGAATCCGGTATTCCTGCTTTTTCCCCTAATCGTTGTATTCGTATATCGTGATTTCCCAGCAAAATGTTCATTTCGGGGAAAATAGATTCTAGTTTTCTTATCTTCTTTTTTGCATCAGCAATTTCAAAAGACGCTGATTTCAAAGAAGGGGATTTATCGTAAAACGATAAAGAATTAAAGTCTGCCAAGTCACCAATATGTATAACGTTCGTTGGATTAATTTTTGCTTTAAGCTTCTTAATCCAATTAAAATACATTGGCTTTTCGTAGGGAAAGTGTGTATCTGATAATATTAGAACACGGCTATTATTCATAGTTATCCTTGCTGTAATAGTTCAGGGGTAGAACGCTATCTTGGTAAGGTAGAAGTCGAGAGTTCGAGTCTCTCTTACAGCACCATTAATCCATTATTTTGAAAAACGTGTATATTGCCCCTAAAATTCCGCCGATATAAATAGTCGCCTTCAAAAAACCAGCACCAATATTGGAAGCTCGGTTTAAATCTCTTATTTGTTTTTGCATAATCATAATGTCTTCTCGAATATATTTTATATCCGTTCTTGTTGCTGAATTTCCAGCTTTTAATTCTGCTACATCCTGCTCCCAATTAGACATTTTGACCTTTTACTATTAAAAATATTTCTGGATATTCTTTTAATAAATAATCTACTGTTTTCTTAATTTTTTTTGTATAATCTTTATCTAATGCAAAAGTATTTAATGTATTTATTATTTCATCAAGATTAACATTTTGTGTAACCATTTCTTTATTTCTAACTTTTCTATATTCTGTAAATTGTGTGCCAGTATTAAGTAAAGTAATATAATCAGCTACGCTTTCGCATTTTCTATTATATTTTCTTAATATAATCCCGCTATCAAGTGCTTTAATATGTGGTTTTGTTTTATCGGTTTCTATCATACCGTAAAAATTATTACCTAATTTAGCGAAACGTGATTCACCCCAATTAGATTCTAATATGGCTTGTGCTACCGAAATAACCACAATTCCTCTATATTGCGGAGGAATAGCCGTATTAAAATGAACAGTACATTCTGTTATTCCCCTAACAAATTCATCTTTGTTAGAATATTTAAAATCAAAATTGTAATTAAAGAAACTGCACAATAATAAAGTTGCGCATATTGATTTAATCATCTTTCTTTTTTACGTCTTTACATTTTTCCCGAACAGTTGAAAAAGACTTTCCTAAATCAAGTCCAGAATATCTCGCACATAATTTTAACAGTTCTAATTCCTGTTTAAGTTCCATATTTTCCATCATCAATCGTTTATATGGATCTGTGCAAGATGATCCAAAATCTTTTCTAAACCTAAGACCAATTTTACCAGAATCACCAAAATAATCGGAATCGCTATCCATACGTCTATCATAGTCATATCTATCTACTTCTGTATAAAGTTCCCAACTGCCTTTTGAACAATGACTAGGATAATCATTTAAGTATTCATTAACTGCTAATGCCTTTTGAGATAATCCCCAACACATTACTAAAGTTAAAGTAAGAAGAAAAAATAAGACTTTCATTAGTAACCGCCTGATAATTGTCTTTCCAACTCCTTTAGATCATACTTAAATTGGTTAATATCATCTCTTAAAGTGTAGTAACTTTGTTCAACCGCTCTCATTTCTGCTTCTGATGCAACTTTATAAGAACCTTGTTCTAAAACATTTACTTTAGCTTCTATGCGTCCTATCCACGTTACAAGCTCGGTAATTTCACGAACGAGTTCTTCTCTGGCTTCAGTATAATTTTTAGAGTTTGTATTAGTTTTTTCGCTATATAATTGATGAATATTTTCTATATCTTTATGTAAGACCAATATCTGATCTGAACTAGCGTCTACTTTGTTTGTTAATTTTATTGCAAAATTAATAGAACCGTAAACTGCAGCCAATATAGAAAGAACAACAGGAATCGAAGCTAAATATTTTAACACTACTAATCTCCATAGCTATAATTATTAGGAACATTGGAGTTGTTTTGTAGTAGTTCAAATATTTGGTCGTGCTGTTCCATAATTTCCTTATCTTTGTTTCGTGATTTTTTTAATTCTTTTTTAATAGCTTTTACATCTTCCATTAAGTTAGCTAAATCCAGTTTCATTTTAACTTGATTCTCTACAACAGAAGCTTCGTTTTCTTTTTCAAACTTATCGTAAAGAATATTAATTTTTGAATCCATTTTTGAAATGTACCAAACAACTGCAAAGAATTGAACTGATACTGCTAGAAGGGTTGCGATAATTTCTTTTTTCATTGTTGAACTGCTATAATAATAAATCCACCAACAATACTAATGGCGTACATTGTAATAATTATTTCCATTAATTGTCTTTCCAAATAAATTCTTGTTTAACTGTTAAACCTAAAGATTGTTTTTCTTGGTCTTTATCGCTATCGCCTTTATCAATATCGGTCATAGTTGTATTGGTAGAGATGGTTGTCTTATGAGGTTTCATACTCATTCCTTCATACATTGAACAAGCACTTAAATAATGAATAAGAGCTAAACTAAACATTATTTTGATTTTTCCCATTTTTCTTTTTGCCTTATTGTCCAATCTTTTAATGCTTGTTTACTTATTTCCTTATTAACTAAAATAGCGCCTTCAGGAATTTCGTTATATAATTTAATGACTTTACCGTTTTCTATTTCTACAATAGCTTCGCCACAGAAAGCGTCTTTTTTAAATTCTTCGTCCCTTGCAAGTATTCTTTTTTCTTTTAAACATTCTGATACAGATGGCATTGGAATATATTGTGTTAGTCTATCTTCGGTATCTGACATATTTCCAAAAAGAAACATAACGATAATGCTAACCACTTCCATTTGCGCGTACCTTGTCTTTTAGCTTCTCTACGTCTTGTAAAACTTTATCCATATCTTTTTGTAATCTTTCTATATTCACTCGGTTATTCATCATTGACTCCATTTCTTTTTGAATTTTTTCTGTTTGAGAACTGAGAAACTCAATCAGCATTAATTGTTCTTGATCTATGGGAGTTTGTTCTGCTTTCTTTAATAAATCAGCCGACATTAATTCTCGGCTAGTTTCTAGGGAAATTAAACGATTTGTTAAAGACGAATACATAAACACGACGGATGCTACCATTACAATGATTGCGATTAAATTAGCAATAGGCATTGACAGTTTTGATTTGTCCGAAATAGAAATAGTATCTTTGTCTGGCATTATTGATAAACCTTATGATAAATTTTTTTGAGAAATCTTTTAATAAAACTTTTGGTAAATTTTTTTATATAAAACCTTGCGATCCTAATTGGAATCAACAATGGAGCGGATATTACGTCTAATATTATTATAATAACATCAACGGAAGCGTCTATGATATTGTCGGCATTCTTAAAATGATTTTTTATCTTTTTTTTTATTTTCCACAATTACAATTCTCTTTACCACAATCACACTCTGATTTACCACATTCACAAGGCATTATAGTTTATCCATTTCTTCTTTTACTTTTGTCCAAGTAATTTCTGAGTGAGGGCAAGTTCCTGTTGTTATTGCAGTTCCATTATTTTCTCCAGTAACCCACTGAACATTATTATTAAAATCATTTTCATTAGCCATATCACCATCAACTGTATATTGTGTGCCAGATTTTAAAGTAGTTATAGCTGAATAAAATTTTTGTAAATTATCCATTACGCCAATACCTCCATTAATGTAATTGTTGAACCATGACTATTTTGACCTATTCTTCCATTTGAACCTGTATTAATTTTAGCATAAACAGTATATGTAATTGCTTCAAGGGTTGAGGGGCTATCAAGAAACATTGCTGTTCCTCCACCTCCTGCTTCTTGTGTGTAAGAAGGATCTTGTCTTGATTTTGCTACTTGATAATCGTCACCAATAGCAGTTGCAGATATACTACTATGATTTTTATAAAATTTAACAAGACACTCACCACCAGTAGATGTTGTTGATGTATGAATAGCACTTGTAGAAGTCATTATTAAAATTTTGCTACTTGTTGCCGAAGGTGTAATTGTTGCTTCTAATCCAGAAGTTGCATAAGAAGTTGAAGTTGTTTCAAACTGATTTGTTTTAGTTCCTTGAACTACTTGACCAATTTTTCCAGTTATTAACCCAGACCTTGCATTAAGTTTTGTTAGTGCCATTAATCTGCCTCCTCTGGTGTATTGCCTTGTGCCACCCATTCAATAAATGGTGGATATTCGTCTGTGCATTGAATTTTCATTGAGCCATCATCTTGTATTTGAAAATACCATTGAGTATCTTCTTCTTTTTCTTTCGCTATTTTTTTGTAAATCATAATTCTGCACTCCACGCTAAATAAGCATCTGTAGTATTACTTCTGTATGCTGCAGCATCTCCAGCAGTTAATCCAGATGCAACTGTAAATAGTAATCTTCCACCGAATGAGGTCTGTGATTCAAATGTAGGAACAGCAGAACAAGTTATATTATTGTTTCCATTAGCCCAAATTCTATAGTCTGACGCAGATCCAGTTGTTTCAAATGCGGAAGGTTTAGTTCTCATTTGAGGAAAACGAATAGCACCCTTTAATGTTGTAGTGCTATCACACATAGAATTCCCCCAAAAGCACTCACCAGCAGCACCAGAATCATTTTTTAATTTGTAATAATACCTATGACATCTTAATAAATTTTCTGCATAAGTTTCATGTTGAAAAGGTGGTAAAGTAGAAGAAGTATATTCGCCTACTTCTAGTTGAACACCTGTAATCGCAAAATCATTTGCTGTGTTATCAGCTAAAGATAAATTATTTGCACATCTATCGGCTGAATTTTCTGCTTCCCAAGCTGTAGGAGCAGTTCCACTTGTAAAATTACTTCCAGCATCTAGCCACCATTGAACTTGCATACTTTCAGCATTGTCATTAGTAAATACTCCAGTAGTATCGGCAGCTATATTTATAACTTTATGCTCCCAAGTATTTGCAGAAGAAATTGTATAAGTACCAGAACACATTCTTGAATTATCTGTATCTCTAAAATTAACTTGTCCTGTTCCAGTTTTATTTGACTTAACCCAAAAAGCTAATGTCATTTTTTGAGCAGAAGAAGTTCCTTTTCTAATTAATTGTAAATCTTGTCCTTCAAATTTCATACCAATCCAAAATTGATCTGAAGCTGCTGGAGAAGCATCTGCTGTGGTACAATCAACTCTATATGCTTTACTAAAACCAGCATCATAAGCATTTCCACTTGTTAAACTTTCTTGTATAAAAGTCCATGTACCAATATTATTCATATACATATACATTCTATCAACATAATATGCATCTTGACCACTACCAGTTACCCCAGTAAATGAAGTGCCTCTTTGTGATATTGCCATATCTCCGTTGTACCATAAGGGAGATACATTAGGTCTATTAACTACTGAACTTTTTAAGTAAGAATAATCTACTCGTTTAAGAGTTCCTGCATCTGAAATTAATAATTCGTCTGTGTCAGCAGGAGTTGTTATAACATTAGCAGTTATTTTACTTGCATCAACTGTATCATCACTTGGTACACCGACATCTAAAGTATCTCCTAATATTAAAATAAAATCTATAACATCTGAACTTGTTAATGCACTTGCAAAGGTAATTTGGGAAGAAGCTATTGTATATGAAGTTCCACTACTCTGAATTACCCCATTCAGCGACACTATGCATTGGTTTTGATTGGGGTTTACTGCTACTCCACCAACTAAAAGATTATAAGTTGCTGTGGCAGATGTAGTGATCGCATCACATTTTCTAAAGTTTCCGACTTCTGGCTTGTTCCCTACATACGGCATTTAACTACTCTCCTTTGGATTATCTGTTCTAACTTTGTTATATTTTGTTTTGTATTCATTCCATTTGGTTTCATCTCCACCAATTTCTTTTTCACAATATGCTTCAGCAAATTCTTTAAGACTTGGGTATTCTTCTGCTCTTTTTCTTGCGTATGCTTTATTATCGTAATCTGTTTGTAATTCAGCTTGTTTATCTGTTATTTGTTTATTAGTAATGTTAGTTGGGTTGCCATCATGCCAAGTAATTTTATTAATATCTTCATTTTCAATACTAACTTGTGCATCGCTTTTAATTGCTAAAATTGTGTCTGCTATACTTATCATTATGCTAATACCTCCAATAAAACTATTTTAACTGTTTTCAAATTTAGATATGCTGTTCCTGCCGAAGTTTTCCAATATAACTTAAAATTAACTATGCTTGTCGTTGATGGAGAATATAATGAATTAAGAGTTACCCATTGTCTTAATCTTGTGCCATTTCCCAAATCATTATAATCAGCAAATTGTCCAGTAGAGTCAATATTATTATAACCTGCACCATTAATATCAGCATAAATTGCACTAGATACTCCTTGTCCATCTGCACCTGCATCAAAATTAAAAGTGTATGACACCCATATTTTAGAACTTGTGGCTGATGGTGTAAGAGATATTACAGTTGTGCCAGAATCAACATAAGAAGTTGAAGTTGTGGAAGTTTGCCCAGTTGTAATATTAGGACTAATAGTTACTGCACCAATTTTTCCTGAACTAAAACTTGATGCTCCTGTTCCACCATTAGCAACAGGCAAAATTCCTGTAATACCTTTTGTTACATCTATTTTATCGATTGCCATATTTTATTCCTTTTTTATTTTCCTGTTAATGCTTTGATTTCATCATCAGTTAATCCAGCTACATCTTTTAATTTCTGTTTTCCTGAATCTTTTTTTGTTATTTTATCATCAAAGTCCGCTTGTATTGTCGCTAATCCACTTATACAATCTGCTTCGGAGGGTTTGGATTTAGCATTATCGTGAATGATGAGATTGTCATATATTTTATTTGACGCATCACTCCAACCGAACCATTGTCCTGTATGAAGTCTAACTAAATAATCTTCTATGTGATCTGGTCGTTTAGCCATTTTATGTATCTCCAATTCTTATGAAAGTCATTGATGTAAAATTCCTATCTGTGTTGCCAACAGTTGAATTAGAATCATCTGCTTGATACACAGCAAATTGAACTTTATGCGTTGTCGTATTGGTCACATCAAATAAAAAACTGCAAGTAGAAGATTGATATTCATTACTTCCTCCAGCAGAAGCAGATGCTACTGAAACACCAATGGCAGCAAAACTTGATCCATCCGTTGCGACTTGCAATCGGTAATCACAATTATTTTCACTATTCGCACTATCTTGAACACCTGTATATATTACCCACCATTTACCTGTGGAAGGAAATGAAAAAACGCCTGATGAATTTGTCATTCCAGTACCTATTTTTTCAAAACCTGTTGTGTCAACTCTCTCTAAATTTGAAGCTATGGGAACTGCATCGCCAGTGAAACTTGTTGTCAATCTCCATTGGTCAAATTCTGTAATTCCACCTGATGCTGCCCAACTGTTATCTCCACGAAGGAAAGTTGAACTTGATGCTGTTCCTGTTGCTGATAGTTCAGCTAATCCGATTGCATCATCTGCCATTTTAGCATTATTAACAGCATTAGATTGAATCATAGCTGTTGTAACTGAATCACTTGCAGGAGAAACTGTGCCTACTGTTTTTCCTAAATAGACACAATACATTTCGTCAGTTCCTGCTGTTGCAGAAGTTAGAGTCAATGCTGTGCCTGAAACTGTATATGCGTCAACTGGGCTTTGACGAACATTATTTATAAACAAGGCAATATCTTGCGTTGAAGATACAGCACTATCTAAAGTGTATGATGTCGTTGCTGATGTACTAAAATTTTGTTTCGCTAAAGTTAAAAACTTATCAGCAGGTGTGTTTCCAATATAGGGCATTAATTATCTCCTTATGTGCTTATTGCATCTACGACACTAACCCACGCATCTAATGAACTGGCTGTGTTTGATTTAACATAGAGGCGATCTCCTGATTGAACAACAATTTTTGCTCCACCATCTAATACTTGTAATGCTCCACCAGTTGGTATTGGTGCATCTTTAACTAAATAAATATCGTTTGATCCATCATTAATATAACAATCAACATTGATTGCTGATGATCCAACATTTGCTAAAGAAATTCCCACAATTGCATCATAACTATCAAAATTAGAGCCATCAGGAATATCAACAGCAGATGTACCGACATTATTTTCAGTATATCTTCTAAAATTTTGAGCCATTTAGTTTTCCTTTCTTTATAAAGCGATAGCCATAGCAACAGCAAAACCTGCTCCTGATTTGGCATCTAGTTGAGTTTGTATGTCGCTTGACACATTTGCCAAGTAACCGTATTCAGTATCATTCACCGTAGTTCCACTTCCAATTTTTGTTGCAGAAATTCTATTGACATCAATAGTAATATTTCCACTTGATGTTACCGGAGTTCCTGAAATTGTAAATTCTGATCCCGATTGAGTTAATCCTATTGAAGTGACTGTTCCTGTGTTTGATGGTGTCACCTGTGTATATGTTATGCTTGTGCTACCAATAGAACCCGTTGAATCGGTAGTACATAAGAAGATTTTATTATCGTTTGCTGTCCCCTGATTTATAACAATTAAACCACCCGACAGTTCAGCGATTGTGTCGTGTTCAGGATCTCTTGAAGCAGCACCGCTTGATACTGCTAAATATAAACCGTTTTCGGTTGCCGTGCTTTGATCTTTAAGTAGAACTCTATCTCCAGCCACAAGCGTAACGCCATCTATTGAATCTCCTGCTTCTAATCCGTTAGAAATATTGACGTTTGCTGTTGAAGCACATTCAGCAATAATTCTTGTACGCAGTCCAGCCACCGCCTCGTCAACGTAGCTTTTTATGGCAACATCAGAATTTGATGAAGGCGATCCTATTCCAGTTATTGATCCACCTGTTACTGCTACATTACTTGCTGCTTGGGTTGCAATCGTTCCAAGACCGAGATTAGTTCTTGCAGTTGAGGCTGTTCCAATATCACTTAAATTATTTGAAGCAGTTAGCTTTCCAGAAATTTGTGTTTGAGCATTTGAGCTTAATGAATTTATGTACTGAAATTCTGCATTTGACACGGTTCCATCTGCAATCTTCGCAGCATCTATTCCAGTTGCAACTTGAGAATTGCCAATCGTTCCTGTTAAAGAAGAAGCAGGATATGAAGTTGCATCAGATAAATTAAAAGCAGGCGTTGTGTCTGAAGCACCTAAAGCTAAAGTTACTCCACCATAATTAACTGATGAATTAGCAAGTTCTGCGTTTTCTACTCCACCTGTTTTAATTGTTACTGCACCAGATGATACAGCAAAATTATCAGATGAGAATGAAGCGACACCTTTTGCTGAAGTTGTTGCGTCATCTCCTGCAACAGTTAAAGTTTGTCCTGAAGCTGTTGTTGTAATTCCACTTCCTCCTGCAATATCAAAAGATTGTGAATCCAAATCTACATTAGATGATCCACTATCGCCTTCAAAATCTAAATCTTGTGCTGTTACTTGAGCATCTACATAAGTTTTTACTGATCCTTGCGAAGGAGGTAAAATTTGACTTGTTCCTAAAGAAGTATCGTGAATAACTGGTATTGATGGATTAGTGTAAGGAGCGCCGACATAAACATCAACGGTCGAATCTGATCCGCTTATAGAACCTGAATCGAAAGTAAAATTAATTGTTGTATTGGTACTAAAAGAAGAAGAAGCAACTATACCGTATATCGTACCTGTTGATGAACCCACTACCTTTACGCGTCTATTTGCGTGGTAATCCGAAGTAACGTTTGTTGAAGCTACCGTTACCGAAGTTGCGGACGCTCTAGTAAACGTACACCCTTGATCTCGGTCGCCAACTATAAACCATTCTTTATCGTTTAAATAAGAACGTAAGTCGGATAATTCATTTCTGATTGCATTATTAACGTTTGATGGTGGCATTCCCTCAGCAATACTGATTGAATTAATCGAAGTATTGTTCGCTGCGGTTGTGCTATAATTTTTAACTGCCATTATTCTAATAGTCCCCTATTTTGTTGTGTTGCCCCAGCCCCTATTGTTATTGGAGGGGTAAATTTATTAACTCCTAATCCTAGTTTATCTAAAATATTACTTGTTTTATAATTTGGTCTAATTGCTTTTTGATATGATTTATTTAACAATCCGCCTCTTATTAATGGTCTAGCTACTGTAACTCCCATTCCTAACGGGTTTCCTGTTATTGCCATAGTTCCAAATCCAATACCAAAATCAGCAAAACTAACGCCTTTACTATCTTTTAAAACTTGGAAAGATTTAGGAGATAAGTTGTAAGCATCAACAATAGTTTTTAATTCGTCGGTTAAGTATTTATTTTTTGCTAATAAACCTGCAGATACATCACCTGTACTACTATCATAGGCGCTTTTAACAGCGTTTGCTTTTGCAATAATAACCCTATTCTTTTTAAATTCGTTAATTATAGTTTTATCTAAACCTTCAATATCATCCATATTACGTCCAACTAAATCTAGTAAATCGTCGGCTAAAGAACTTTGTACTTTTGCCTGCATTTGTTTTGCAGCATCATCTCCGGCTTTCCATAAAGCTTTGTTTTCTTTTTGAAGCGCTTTAACTAAAACAATAATATTAGAAGCGTCTATTTCTTCCATATTATCTAGCGTTTTAATTAAACTATCTAATTTAGCTATTTTTCTATCGGGAAGTTGTTCAATAACTTTTTTATAATCGTCAATAGATTTAGATACATTATTAGTAAATTTTGAATCTATTTTAAAAGTACCTAAACCTTCAATTTCTTTATAAACTTTAGCAGCATCTTCAATAATATCATCAATAGATTTTATTGTTAAAGGTTGATCGTCCGCTATATTTAAAGCTTTTTTAACTACATTGTTTGTAACAATTTGATTCTTTAACGACGCTTGTTGTGAAGTTTGTATTTTACCACCAGCGCTTTCTAATATTTTTTGTGTTGTAGAACCTTTGTTTACTTGCGCGGGAGGTATAACGTAACCTAATTCTTGAGCATCTTTAATAGTATTATCTCGAACTTGGTTAGCTATTTTTAATTTGTTTAAATTACCTTGTTGATTTGCTATTCTATTTTGAAGAATTTTAGAAATTTTATCCCCGCCTGCTTTACCTACAATACCTGCTGCTCCGCCAATAGCGGTATTAATAAGTCTTGACTGATCTTCCGTTCCTAAAGCTTCATCTTCCGTTGTTGTTGGTTGTATTGCCCCTAAACCAAGTCCGGCTAAAGTCATACCAGTATACGTTTGCCCACCTGGAATGAAAGCAGCTCCAACGGCAGGCGCAGCTGTTCCTACAATATTTCCAGCCGTACCCCAACCGGTATTTAAAACATCTCTATTTTGAATAGCCCGTTCGTTAATTATATTTTGTAATTCTTTTTCGCGTTCGCTTACTTTAGGATTTAAAGAACGAATAAGTTGTTCAATTCCTAAAATATTATCTTTAAAACCAATTTTAACACCTTTAGTAAATAAATCTTCGTTTTCTTTACGCTTAATATCTTGTTTAATAATTTTATCTGCTTTTTCGCTACCAACTAATTTTGTTAGTCTTTCGCGTTTTTCTTCTATTCTTTTATCTATTTCGCTCATTTTTTTATTCTTTCAGCGTCTTTAATTCTTTCGTCTAATAATTGTTCGTAAAATTCTTTTTGAATTTCGCTATAACCAGAAGTATCTGTATTAGCTAAATCGACTGTACTCAAAGTCCGTAAATCTTTTTTAAATTTTAAAGAAGATGCATCAAAATCTTCTTCCACATATTCTCTAGTTAAATCTAATCCGTCGGTATTTAGATTTAAACCGGCAAAAACCATAGAAGGTGGAATACCTAACGGCTCGTATAAATTTTCTTTTCTATCTGCAGAATAATCTTCATAATCATTGACTAATCTATTAACAGTTTTGTTGGCTAAATTTACTATACTTGTTCTAACAGATGGAGGAAAACCTTTTCCTTCAAATTTTTTCAATTCAATTTGTAATTGTGTAAACAAACCTTGAAATGCGCCAAATGTTCTAACTTCGCCTTCTCTAACAACTGAATCGTCAAGTTGTTTAATAAATTTAATCATTAGAGCATAAGAAGCTGCACCATCTTGAACATTAGCTGCATCTAATATTTGTTTAAAATTATCAACGCCTTTTTTTACAAGATTAAAGGTTTTTTGTTCGTCTTTACTTGCTCCTATAATTTCTTTTGTATAATCTTTAATAGTAGTCGGTTTTCCAAGTTCCGCTAGTTTCGTACCTTCGGCAATAAAACCTTCTTTTAAAAGTTCTTTAGCAACTGCAGAATAATATTCTCTATCATCACCAAAATTATCTCTATTTATACTATCAAAAATTTCTTTAGATTTATCATCTCTTAAAATTGAACGGTCAAATATTTGTTGTTCTCTTTCGTCCTTACCTTCAGCTAATCCAAATTCCTTTTCTTTCATTAAATTAAGAAATTCTTGTTGTTCTTTTTTAGCTTCTCTATCTACCGCTTCATCAGAACGTTTAGACGCTAAAGCTAACGCCGTTCCCATTGAAGTTGGCATAGTTGAATAACCGGAAGCTTCTAATAAACCTTGTGCAAATCCTTGACCTTCGGGGGAAAGAACGTAGTCTAATAAATTATTTTTAAAGTTCGGCGGAGTTCCGTCTTGACTAACATTACCTTTTGGCATTGTTTTATTAGCGTTCCTAGATAAAGCTTGTCTATCTACAAACTTTGGAACATTAACCGGAGCTGTTGGTAAACTACCGTAAGCTGCAGGGCTAGTCATTATTTGTCTAAATCTATTTTTATTACCTAAATTACGAAATCTATTCATTTGATTTGTAGTTATAGCGTTCGTACTTCCAGGATTACTTGTAGCTTTATCTCTAAATCCACCTAAAACCATATTTCTATAAATATCGTATTGGTTCATTAAAAGAATCCTCCGAGAAGTCCTCCACCTAACGCTCCCATACCCGCACCCAAACCAGGAATCATTCCGCCAAGTTTAGCGCCAGTCATAGCGCCTCCTAACAATCCAGCGCCAGTATTTCTAAATATTGGTTGTGTTTGAGAAGTTGTTTGTGCGTAAGGAGAACCAATAGAAGCTAAATATTCGCGAAGCTTAAAGTAAGGTTTATTTTGTTCAAAATCAAAACGAGCCATAGCATCTTGTATTTTTGCCATTTCCATATCTTCTTTAGCTACGCCTACTTGTCCTAATTGCGCTATATCGTCGTAATCAGCTTGTGCTAATTGAGGGGCAAGTTGTGTCGCTTGGAACATTCTATCGCGTTCTTGATTGTATTGATCGCCGTATACTTGATTAGCAACTTTACCTAATTCTTCCGCTAATACGCTTTGATTTGCTGCGCTTCCAAGTCTACCTGCTTTTGAAAATTGCGATTGAACTCCTGAAGTTACGTCCCCAGCTATTTGATTATACAAAGCTTGTGAATAAGGGTTTGTTGTAGGCGATAAATAATTCCCGCTTAATATTTTATTTATTTCACTTTGACTTGATCCTAAAAGAGGATTCCCAGCTAAAGCTCTTGCGCTTTGTAATTTTAAAGCGGTAGAAGTTTCAGGAGCAAAATCTGTATACGTTTGTTTTGGAAAATAATTCGGAACGTTTGATTGAAATAAATTCTGCGCTTGATTAAAAGCTTCCGATAAATACGGTTTTACAAAATCACTTGGATCTTGCGCAGTTGTTGTTGTTACGTTACTTGGGTTGCTACCTTTGCTCATAATTCTTTACTCATTAAATATATTTTTTGTTTATAACCTTTTAATTTTCGTAACCATCCTTTACGTCCGGCTACTTCTATTGCTTTACATCCGTTTTTTTTAGCAAATTGTTCAATAGTTTCTTGAATCGGAATTAACCAATTATCTAAATTGTTACCCCCTGCTAAAAAATAACGACAAATCTTTTTTCGCGGATAAGCTGCTATTTCAGTTATTACCGCGCTTTCTACTTTAAATTTTTCCCAACTAATAAATAGTTGAAATCTATCTTGCATTAAACCGTTATAAATATCTTTTGATTCATAGCAGTCGTCTAATGCTTTCTTAATTAACTTTTCTACATCTTCCCAAACAATATATAAATCTTCCGGTGGTACTCTTGAAATCATCCAATAACTATATAACCGAAAGTCTGATCGGTTGCAGAGTCGCTTGAATGTGTTAGTGTTGCCGTTCCATCTCCCCTTGCAGAAACATATAAATTTGCTTTTGCAGAGTTACCGTTAGCCGTAGTTGGCATAAATAATATTATACTATTTGCGCCTATACGAGCGTCGGTTAATGTAGTTGTTGTTGCCGAAGCTGTTAAAGTTACATCTCCGGTCGCGTTTAACTTTCCGTCTACGGTATTATTAATTACCGAAGAAATTAAACGAATATGTTGTGCCGTATCTGGCATTGACAATGGTACGTTTAAAAATTGGTTAGTAGCCATTATCGTTTACCTTCTTTTCTTGAATCAATATCTACGCCCGACATAGTAGTAAAGTTTCCCGTTACCCCTATGCGTAATCTATGGTATCTACTTGTACTTCGCAAAGGACAAGCTCCATTCGATAAAGCGGTTACTGAAGATCCTGTTGTTACAGCGTCTGCTTGGGACGAACGAGTAATCGGCGTTACCGTTATTGTTGTTGTATCACCGTTAGCGTCTACTATTGGTCTAGCTTCAATTAGCGTACTTCTTGAATTTTCAGCTCCTTCAAATTCGGTTGTGTCTACCGTTGCAGATAAACTACCTCCTAAAAACTTACCGAACTTCTTATTAGAATCAAATCCCGCTAAACCTACAACGCCTTCGTCGTAGAAAAAACTATCAAGACTTTTCGGCAAAGCGTCTAAATCTCCTAATACGTCTAAACTTTCTAAAGTTGTAAAAGCTTCTTGCGACGCGGAATTAATAAATTGTAAATCTTGTCCGCTACCCGTAGACCATTTATCTACGTTAAAGTTATAACAAAGTAATTTATTATTTATAGTGCTTGTGCCGGTTGCACCGCTTCCTCTATAACTCCAAACAACTAAACTGTTATTTGGATCAATAGCTGAAGTTATGCCTTCAAAATTACTTGTAACGTCGTTTAAAAAAAACTCGTCCACTCTACCTTTTCCAATAGGTATTAACTGTTGTCCTCCGGCTATTTTGTAAAAGCCGTCTTGCGCTAGAAAGAATATATCGCTACCAAAAGAAGCTACCGATTTAGGCGCAAACGCCCCTATATTATCGGCTATCTTATTAAATTGAAAGATTAGTGGTGTTCCAACATAATCCATTCGGTAGATAGCTCTTTCTAAAAATATAATACCAAAACTTTCACCGCCCACAATTGCTTGAACCGAGCCGTGAGTACCTACAACATCTTGATAACCGCTTTGTGTCGTTTGACTTGGCGTCCACGTAGAACTATCGTTTAATCCAGACCATTTTACGCGTTGGTTATTAACAGTATATTTTTGTAATTTATGTGTTTGACTTCCACCAGTAGCAGTTAAAGTAATTGCTGTTCCTGCTGTGGCATTAGCTGAAGTCGTCGCTAATTTAATAGTATTAGCTGCAACATAAATAACATAATAGGTGCTACCATCAGTTAAGTTGGTTAAAGCAGTATTACCATTTCTATCGTAAACAACTGTATCGCCAGTCGCCCATCCGTGACTTGTAATCGTTATTTGATTACTTGAAATAGTATTAGAATCAAAAGTCTTTGCTGTATCATATTCTGTTGTATAACCTGCAACAACAAAATCTCTTATAACAGCTAAATATTTTGCTTTAACATCTGAAACTAAATCTGAAAAAAGACTATCAACTCCTTCTTCAAACTTTTGTATATAATCAGCCCCGTTAGTTGCTATAATATTAGAACCAAATTGTGTAAACGCCCAGAAATCTCGGCTTCCTTCGGTTGTACTATTACTATAATTACCGGCTTTACTTTTATCTTGAAATACAAGTGAACTATCCATTTGATATAGTTTAGTTGTATCTCCAGCGTAGTTTGTAACTCCCCCCGCCGAAAATGACGTAAATAACCCCACCGGAGTCGTTCCCAAACCCGTACCGCTTAAAGCTACAAAAGAAGGAAACGATTTATACCCTTTTGTTAAAGGTATAACGTTATCTACTTTAATAGCGCCGGTATTTTGATAAGTAGGCAAATCGGCTTGAAGCTGTCCAAACTCAATCATTTACACAACCCTCATAGCTGACATTTGCAACGGCGCGGAAGATTGCCTTCCTCGTTGTGCAGATTCGTTAGCTGTATTAACTCCTTCTTTGTATAATCCCGCCCATACCGGAAGTCTTTCATCTTGCATTAAAAATGGAGAACTTTCCGCTAATGCTCCGTATAAATACAGATCGGGAAAATACGTTAAAATATCGTTACTTGTATTTGAATCCGATAATCCGGTTAATCTTTTAAAATATCCTATTTCTAAAGTTTGAGCAGCGTCTGGTTTTGCTCCTAAATAAATTTTTTTTCCAATTATTGTATAATACGTTGGCGTCCCCGAATCTTCTGCAGCGTTATAAACGCGAAAGAAATCGGCGGGAGCCATATAATTTAAAAACGTATAAGGATCGCTTTGATAATTTACAAAACGGGCTTCTAAATATCCCGTTGGTAAATCGTAAGCTTGTGTTCCCGAAACAGTTGTAATAGACGTATCTACCGCTTCCATTTCTCTTATGCGCAAATCTCGAGCGTGTCTGCTTTCAGCTAAATCAATAAACGTATCTAAATATTCCGTTAAGTCCGTTCTGTTTAGATAGTTTCCTATTTCTGTTTTTAAATTCGCGTAAGTGTCTAAAGCCATTATACATTTCCTTGATAAACCTTAAACGCCTTGTTATCAGGATCGTTTAACCATTGTTTAAATCTTTTTCTATCTTTTATTCCACCACCAACTGTCATAATTCCTTGCTTGGCAAGTTGTTGAACAACAATTAATGGAATAGAAGCAACTTTAGTCATTCCGGCGTGTTTTCCTAATTCACCTTTCCAACGTAATTGTTGGTTTCCTAAACTAGCTTCTTTTTTATTTAATTCTAATATTGATTCAACGTCTTGTACATCTTCAAAATGATATTTGTTTTCGCTTTCATCAATATGCATTCTAGATTTAACAACGCTTTTACTATTAGCGTCGTCAATCCATAATTTTTTTGTCATTATTTAGATTTAGTAGCTTTTGCTATCATTTTTTCTGTAATGCCACTTCCTTTTGGCGAAACAGTTTTTTTTCTTTTGTAAGGTTTAGTCTTATCTTTGAATGGTTTATCTGTCATTTTGTCCTCGTATTAAATTAAAAAGGAGGGGATTTTTTCCCCTCCTAATCCTTAAAACTACAAATAATTATGCAGTTAAGTTAAATATGCCGTAGTTAGCGTTAGGCGATCTTGCAGTTAAAGTCCACTCTGTTACAAGTAATCTTTTGTCATTATCACCCGAAGAAGCTAATTCTTTAGTTTGGAATGGTCTTAAATAGGAAACTTCCCATTTATCCATTTCTAAAATATCAACTCTATTCGCTTGTTGGTATCTATCTGGAACGAAATTTACTTCGCCAAAATCTGATACATACACATCAACAGCACCAATAACAGTTTTGTCATCAACGTTTTTATAAAGCGTTGCTACACCGTTAAAAGCACTTGCAGTTTGTTTATGTGAAGCTGTCATTAATACTACGTCAGGATTTCCGCCTAATTCGTAACATCTTTTTAATCCAGCTTTTAATAAAACTTCTGTGTAAGTTCTATTAGTACCACCAGAAATTGCGACTGCGCCTCCTCCTGTTGGAGTAGCACCTGGAGAGCCATTAGTTGCAAAGTTAGCTGCTGCGGTTGCACCGCCAGTACCAGCTATATTTCCTCCGTACCACGTGCCAACTGAAGCTGATTCACGTGCAGTACCGGAAGCTCCGGCTGCTTTCGCGTTTTCAACTCCTATGTTAGAGTGCTCTATATCTCGTTTTATTTCTTTTCCAGCTTTCGCTAACTGATATGCCAGTTCGTCACCGCGACCTGCATTTTTTACAGTTTGGTCTGTGCCAGATACCCCAACAACTTTAGTTGAGATTTGTGTGTAGTTTCCTAATCTTTCTGTTGCTGCACGACTTTCTAGAGCGTGGTCGTCACCCTCTTTTTGTGCATTTGCAGCAGCAGCAGCTAGTCCGTCAGTTTGCCACTCGTGAAGTGTTTGAGCAGCTGAACCGGTCGCCGCATTGGAAATGAAAGGTGTCTCAGTTGGTGCGATGTTATATATCACGTCAGCAAGATCCTCTCTTATACCAACACGGTTGTATGTTTCTACAGTATTTGTAGGTACACCCATTTTTAACTCCTATTTGTTAAAAAGCATTTCTTTCAGCACCTTTTGTGCGTCCCGAACATGCCCCGTTTTTTTCAGTTTGCTTACGCTATCTTTCATACGCTTTGTATTATCAGAATCTTCCCGAACGTTCGTCGCATTAGAACTAACTACTTTCGGCGCTTTATTAACTTTCTTGTTTGCTAATTTAGTTTTCTTTAGTTGGTTATAACGATAAGCATCTGCTAACATTATAACTGACCTATGGTCTACTAACATAGATATTTCCTGATCGGTATATCCAATTTCTTTAGCAAAATTAACAAGATTGTTATTAAATTGCTTTCCTTTAGTTTCGTCTTTATAAATTGGCAACTTCTCTTTCAAAAGTTCACGCTCTTTAGCAATATAATTTTTATATACTTTTTCTTGCTCCTTGCGTTGCTCTTGTTGAATCCGTTGTTGTTCTTGTTGAGCTAAAGTTTTTAATTCCTGTTGCCTATCGTATTCCGCTTTTTGAACGGCATAGGTTTGGGGATCATCTTGAGCTAACTTAACCCAATCTATATTTTGATCTGCGTTTAAACTTTCGTTTAATACTTTTAATTTTTCAGCGTAATCATCTCGCGCTTGCTTGACTGCATCTTGCTCAGTTTTTAAGCTTTCTTGTTGTGTATCTAATTCACGACGTTGATTGCCTAAATCTTGAGTTTTTTTGGTATAGTCTGATTCTCTGGAGTAACCTTTAAGAAGTTCATCGAGGGTAACTTTTTGATTATTACCGTTAATAGTAACATCGTAAAGTTCCTCTTGACTTTCTAATCGGGCTTCCTCGTTTTCAACTATGTCGTCTGCCGTAATATCGTCATCTGAGAGTTCCGCTTGATCTTCTTGAAGATTGCTTTCCTCCTTATCTGATAATTCCGTTTTTGGCTCTTCGTTGCTCGCAGTCTCTTTATCTAGAAGCGTCGCGAAAGCCTGTGCTGTTTCATCAGTTTTGTAGGTTGGTTTTGAAACAGCAGAATCTTGTTCAGATTGCTCTGCCATTATAACTCCTTATTGTTTATCGGTCTGTTTAGTTGCTAGTTTTCCAGTCTCTAAAACAGACTTCAGTTGCACCAAAAGACTATCAAACATTCTTGTCATCAAAAATATTTTTTCACGTCCTTCGGAATCTCGTATCGGTGTGTTTATCCACTCCTGATATAAATTCGTTTTTATTGTATTTATAGTTTCAACAAATATTTCATCTTCTAATATTTGTTTTGCTCGTAATCCTCGTTGTTTTTCTTTTTCTAAATCCATTATCTTCCACCATAAAAGCCACCGAGTTTTTTACTATATTTACTTGTTGGAGATTTAACTGTATTTATTATGTTTTGTTGTAAAGCTTGTTGATACGCTTTTTCATCTCTTTCTCGTTTACCTTCTCTATTAGTTTTTAATAAATAACTACTATCATCAGAAGGTTTAGTTCCTTGTCCTTTTTCTTGACCTGTAATAGTTGTTGGTTGATCTTGAACTGTAATAATGTTTTTAACAGCATCATCTACGTTTTCTTGGAAAAGTAACGGGTTAATATTAAAAGTAGATTTATCATCTTCATTTTTACCGGAATAAAAACCCCTTTTAGTTAGTTCGTCTATAATAAAATTTCTTCTGGCTTCATTTGATTTTCCAAAAGCTAAATTTAATAAAGGGTGCATTATAGTACCGCCAACTGTAAATTCATCACCTTTACTTTGTAAATAACCTAAAGGATGATTTTTTATCCAGCCGTCTTTTAAATAATTTATTAAATCAAAATCTGACATTTCTGACATTTCTTCAGAAGAATAATATGGTCTTTCTTCTACCCTATCTTCTCGGTCTTGTTTTTCATCATACATAGATTTTCCAAAAGTTTCTATTGGCTGACAAATACCATCAACTAACATATAACCTTCTTGACAAGGATCAACAATTTCATCTTCGGCAGAAAAATCTAATTGCGGATTTGGGTATAAATCAGTTGATTTTAACGTGCCCGCTTTTTCTTGTTCTGTTCTAATATCAAAAATTGGATTTCGTATATCGTCGTTTGCCATTGTTTGATTAAATCCTCCGGCATTAATATACGCATCAATAATGTTTTGTGCACCTGTGCTTTGCAAAAAAGGAGTCATTAATTTAATCCTTGTTCAATAATTTTAGACGCTAGTTTTTCTTTTTCCAAACTATCTACTTTTTGATCCTTGATAATTTGCGAAGCTAATTTCTGTTCGTCTAAATTTAGTTTTTGCATTTTTATAACATTATCCTGTTGTTGTTTTTGTTGTTTAAGTTGTATATCCGCTTGGTTCTTTGCGTTCCTCATTTGTATATCTTGTTGTGCGACTTGAACCGCAGGATCAACTTCGGGAGGTTTAGGCGGTTGCGGTGGAGTAGTTGCCGGATTCATAAAAAACTCAGTAGCGTTTTTATATCCAGCGTTCTCTAAATATTTTTCTAACGTATTGTAAACATTTTGAGGGGTTACTAAACCTAGTCCGCCTTGTGCAATCATTTTTTCTTGCACATTTAAAACTTGTTGTAAAACTTCTAATCGTTGGTCTTGGTTTCCCGTTCCTAAACCAACTTGAACTGTAACGTCGTAACGATTTGCCCATTCGCGAGGATTCATACTTACAAAATCCCCTCGTAAACGAATGATGCGCTCTTTATCTTGGTATTCACAAAGACATTTGAAAATATTTTTAAATATATCCTTAACGCCTTCGGCAAAATTACGCGCTATTAATTCAATTCGTTGTGTACTAGCGTTCATCATTTGATTAACGCTTTGCGCTGACGTATGCGATTTATTAATCGTATCGGGATTCATACCCGTTAATTGTTTACCGACACCGCTACGTTGCTCTTTCAAATCATCTATTTTTTGCAACATCATTAAACCGTCGCCTAAAAAGTTTGGTGTTTGTAAAGGCGTTACGGCGTTAGGGGATTTAACCCTAACTATTCCACCTGCTCTGCTTGTGAGCAAGTCATCAAGATTTGCTTGTCCGTCTACAACAACAGTACGTCCGTTGTTAAGAAAATACATATTATCGAGCGTGTTACGAAGTACTGCTGTTTTTGTAAGCTGTAAATCTGCGATTAAATCGTAAAAGCTTAAACCAAAAAATCTATGGGGCATTGGTATTGCTACCGCTACCGCAAAAGGTATAATAGGTATTTCCTCGTTTTCTAATAAAACGTAATTGTTATAACCACTTCCGCCTACTGTAATTTTTCGTAGTTCCGCGATACCGTCGTTATCGTAATCACATTTCATATAAACTTCGGTTATAGAAACCACCCTTAACGAAGGATCTATTGTACTAGCTTCTAATTCCGTAGTTTCGTCGTCGTAACTTCTTCTAGTCGTAGCTTCGGTATTGAAAATCGCTTCTTCCGAAGAAGGAAGTTCTTCTACCAATTTTTTATCATATCCCATATCTATTAATTCAGATACGGTTTTAAAAACACGTTGCGCGATAAAATCACAATCGTCTATTGATTTCGCTCGTTTGCTAACAAGCATTTCTTCCGGAGCGACGTTTTCAATAACAACGCGTCCAATATCTTTAACCCTTTTAACGTCTACGTCATACGAAATATCGACACCGCCGGAATTGTTTTCGTATTCGCTTTCTTCAACTTTAATAATTTCAATTTCGTTATCTAATTCTAACGCTTGAAGTTCTTCTTCGGTTAAATTTTTATAGTATTCCTTTTTTTGTTCTTTTGATTTTTTATAATACGTTTTAACAAAACCGTTTTTAGACAATAACGCGTCTTTAAACATTGTATGAAGAATTTTAAATCCTTCATTATCTTTTTGGAAAACGTAATTACAATAATCCGAAACTTGTGCAGCGTATTCTACATCTTCGGGGTTCGTTGGATCAAAATTTACTATTTTGTCACCTTGCGTGAACATACGCATTAAGCTCGGGAGGATTGCTTCAATAACTTCTAGTAAATCTTGGCTAACAACACTTGAACGACCTTCGACTTCGTTACCTAACGGCTCTCCTAAATAATATTTAAGCGCGTTTTGGCGTTGTGAAGATAATTCTGACGCATAAAACCCTAAACTATTTTGAATTTCTTGCGATACTAAAGATAGTAGCTTCGTTTTTGTTAATTTTGCCATTCGTTAAACTATTCCTATATTCTTGTATTCTAATTTGGTTGTCCATTGTGTTGTTTGTTGATTCCCTACAGCGAAATATCTAAATGAATCAGAAGCGTGGGACGTCCAATCGTGAACGGGTTTGTTTTTTATTTCCCCTTTATCGTTTGTAGACCATCGATATTGCCGTAAAGCGTCTAAACCGTCCTTACAGTTTTCGTAATCCCACCAACATCGAGAGAGAATCATACGTACTGCGTTTATTCCATCTTCAATAGATAGTTTGGGTACGATTGACGTTCGCAATCCTAAACTTTGCGCTGTTTCTAATCTTGATACCCCCGTCCCTATTTCGCGCACATTCGCGTCGTGAGGTAAATAATGGGTATCGTAAATATATTTTTTTTGATCTAATAATTGCGCGTAGTATTCTAAAGATTCACCGCTATCTTCAATATAATCTATTATATGAAAAGCGCTTCCTTTTGTTTGCACGAGCCAAATACTCGTCTTATCTGCTATGCCCAAATCCCAGAATGTATTTACTTTTAATCCGGTTTCGTACGGCACTTTGGTTATACGGTTTTCTTCTTCCGCTAATTGTAACCCTTTAGCGTATATAGAGCCGATAGCTGCGCTATCGAACGAACATTCAAATTCCGCTTCATATATTTCTTCGGGCATTAAATGTTTTGCTTCGTTTAATTCTAAATCCGATATAATGCCGGTTTTAGAAGCAGGAAACATTTCCGCGTACCAACTTTCTTGATGTAACGCGTAATCGTATAAATCAAAAAAACTGTTATGTCCTTGCGGAGTTCCTATTCCTATCATAAACCCGTTACGGTCTGACAAGGCAGGGCGGATTACTTCCGTCCAAAGTCTAGGTGGCATTTGCGCTACTTCGTCTAGTACAACACCGTCTATATATAATCCCCTCAAACTATCGGGACGTTCGCACCCTAATAATTGTATTCTTGCGCCGTTGGGTAAATCACATCGTAATTCTGTTTCGTGGTAATTTACATCCGGTAACACGCCGGTATATTCTTTGACGTAGTCCCACGCGTTTTTTTTCGCCATTGCATACGTCGGGCAAACATAATAATATCGAGGGCGTGGTAATTGGTTTTGTAACGCTTTCTTTATAAGTTCGTTTATACAAAGAACCGTTTTTCCAAATCGCCTATGGCAAACTAAAACGTTAAATCGTTTTAATTTATTATGGATTTCTTTTTGTAATTTTCGCGGTTTATAAGGTATAACAATTTTCATATTTTTTTCTGAAAAAAAGTTATTACTCTAAACCTATGATTAGTGGATTTAACCATTCCAATATAACCAACTGTTTCTAATTCATTTTTCCTATACATAGGAAGCACTTGGTCTAACCAAACTAAATGACCTTCAGATTTTAAAACTTTCACACATTCTTTTAAAACCTTGTTTCTTTTAACCATTGAAGTTCCATAATGGTCGCAATCTTCAACAGAGTATGGAGGATCGCTTAAAATTAAATCAAATTTTTCATTTACAAAACTACTTAATTCTTCTGCGTTACCTAAATAATCTGGTTGATGTTCGGGATTAATATCAACTCTTTT
>VTLG01007644.1_pt1 | contig 37188 bp, 49 predicted proteins | sample 4694571 | NCBI WGS metagenome assembly VTLG01 (sample SAMN12604809, study PRJNA352737) | marine metagenome | biome: ENVO:00000447; feature: ENVO:00000209|ENVO:00000569|ENVO:01000036; material: ENVO:00002151; isolation source: viral sequences binned using virsorter ...
AGTCTGCCCAGATGCTTTGTTTTGCTGCTTCCCACTTCTGGAATATAGGAAGGGACTCTACCAAGTCAGTTAGGTTTGCTTGATCTGGAGTCAATGGTGCTGTTGTCATTGGTTTTCTCAGATTGTGCGGTTCTTTGTTCCGCTTGATAATATTGTAGCACACCCTCCTGAAAATGCAAGCGGAAAAGTGTGCGGTTTGCAGACTGTCCACAGTATGCTGACACTTCTTTGGTCACATGATATGGTCTGACTTTCCCATGATTTCCGTTAGGTATCATGTCAGCACACTTAGCATCCACGAAAGAGTGTGTATTTGCGTAATCTATTTCCCATAACTGACCAGCAGGGTCTAACCACAAACATGCCATCACTCCCAGTAGATCTTCAGTGCGTAAACTGCGTGGCAATGGATATTCATATCCTGATCTTATTGTATCATACATCTTTGGTATCCTCATATTTTTTTATACTCTCCTCCCATTCCTTCAATGAAGAACTGCAATCAGGTGGTTCAGGATCCTTGATCCCTTTGATCCTCTTCCACTTATTATATAATGCTCCCATCATCCATGACTGTGCAAGACTCTTAGGACCATTTTCAAGCAACTCCAACTCATATTTACTTGAGGTGTATGCTTTGTATTCTTCTCTCCAGTTGTCACTAGGCATAAATTTTCGTAAAGCTATTGTCGGGAAATTCTGACTTTTTGTATAAATAGTAGTAGAATTAGAGGAGATCAAGTTGAATCCAAATCTATTCGTTATGATACAATAGAATATTCAATCCAATAATCCAAGTAGAAACATGACTCAACACAACATAATATCCTATAATCAACTCACCTCATGGTCACACCCTATAACTGAGGAAACCACAGAAATGGACGACTATTTTGAATGTCTGATAGAATGTTCAGAAGATCAAAGCGAATGCCGAAGAATCTGTTCCGATGTGTTTAGATAGCGTGTACCCAACATGTTTCTATTGAAAGCAGACCTCACTCAGGTGGGGTCTTTTTTTGTGCCTTCTCTTGCTTTATTGCTTTTTTGACCTGTTTAGCGTAGTATATTTCTTGTTTAGTATACCAGTCTGGATGCTCTTTTGATCTTTTTATTAGTAGTTTAGCGGCTTTTTTGTCGTTCACGTATTAGTTTGTATCGATCTGATAACAAACTATTTATCATATTCTGCTAATGGTATTATCTTTGGGTTATCCCACATATCTGGTATACCCTTATGAACTTCAACATCAATAGTATCAAATAATCTATTGAGTGATCTTGCAAATGATCTGTATCCAGTGCCAACATATAATTGACCAACAAATACTGATATTGTTGCTGCACCCCAGAACATGTAGTAGAATCTACTCTTCACTTGTGCTCTGATCTTCTCTCTGTTTTTCATTGTACGTAATAATAATTTTGTCATAAGATTTACCTGTACTATTCAAACCATGAACTACTTCATACTTACCATCAAGTAATGTAGTAGCAAGTTCAATTAGTTCTTTTGTCCTACCATCAAAGGTCATCTACCTCATCCTCAGTATGTTTGATAATGATCTTAGCATCCAATTCACTATTGGTAGCATTAGGATTAGCAGTAAAGGTCTGCTGTTGTGGTTTATCGAAAAACTGACCGTAGTTTCTGAATAACCAACGAGGGTAAAGATTCTCTATTCCCATTGTTATTTGTGATAGGTGTGTACTCGTATCCATCATGATCCTTGACCCAATTGCTTGCGTCTTCCGAACCTGCAAAGTTATCAAGTTCATCTTGGAGTTGTTCAAGATAGCGTTTCATTGCTGCCATAGTCTTCCCATGATATACTTTAGGAAACCTAACCATGAGGATCCCTGTAGTTCATCAAACATATACATGTTCAAACGAAATGCATAGTTTGCTTCAACTATTATAGCATTAATTTGATGCTGGTCAAGATCAAGGGTATCAAGCATAGTTTTATATGATGCTTTGAATCCCTTCTTATCAGTAATATTAGGGAACTCATAGAAGTTGAGTCCTTCAGTACCAATTGTTCTCTCTGCTATCTTCTTGAGTATCTGTCCACCAGATAGATCACCTATGTATCTTGTATAATGATGTGCTATCAACAATTCAGGATCATCCTCTGCAACCTCACGAATACGATTTACATATCGTTGGCATTGATCTGTTGGTTGTACAATAGATCTCCAAATAGGACCATAAAAGTATCTTAGGTCTTGTTCTAACGCAGGAACACGATTGAGTTCAGTAAAAAATAGCTTTCCTAGGGTACTATCACCCCTACGTTTTTCTATTTCTTCTTCCATTGCACGATAAACAAAATAGAAGTTAGCAATCAATTGCTTATACTGCTCCTTATCTACCACACCTCTGAGAAATGAACTAACAAACTTAGTATTCTCTGCTGCTGAGTGGGATTGTTTAGTTCCCTCCTTCAGTTCTATTGATAAACTCATTTCTTTATACGTCTTGGTACTTGAATTGTCCATGCTGGTGATACAAGATCAACCATCTCAAATTCCTTTCTTGCCTTCTCTCTTGCCTTCGCTGCCTTCTCAAATGATGCTGCTGGTTCATTACCTGCTGTTTCACCATAATGAGGATCCCATATCTCAGGGTGTTCATGGTTCTCAAAGAACTCTAAGATAGATGTATCTACCATATGATATATGGTATCAAAGGTTAGAGTTCTTCGTAAGTTCTCAGCAAGGTGGTCATTCTGTGTGACTGACATCTCTTGCTTTAGGAACTCTGCTCTATCCCATACCAACCCATTTAGGTCAATTGTGATAGTGACATTAGAATGAATGCTCATTGTTATTCATGGTTTAGAATGTAAATCCAGATAAGACCCAACACTATAATAGCAAACAATCGTATGCTATCAGGTGATGTATCAATCAAGACCTTTTTGTTTCTTGTAGTCAGCATACATCTGACCAAATGTTATCCCCTCATGTGACTTGATTTCATCACCATCAAGGATTTCGACCTGTCTCTTATTGAGTTTAGATCTATTAGATTCTAAATACTCTGCTTCCCAATTGGTTTCTTGTAAAAATTCTTTAGTCATTTGAAATACTTGTTGATTACATCTATCTGGTCTTGGTATTTAGCAATCATGTTGAGTTCTTCTTCTATTGCTTCCACAACATTAGAATGCTCACCTATACCTACTGGTGAAGTAAGGTACACTTCAACATTTGCTTTATGTTTAGCAATATCACCCTGAGCATGTGCTAAGAGTGCTTTTATCAGTTGTTCTCTCATGTTATTACTCCGTTGTACATATTATACCATAGATATTTATTTTAGGAAACATATGATACAGGTGGTATACCATCTATAAAGATAGAGTTGGTAACTTTTTGTAAACGTGCTACGATCTTCGAATTACTGTTAGAAGGAACAGGAACGCTAACGAAACCACAGGGTTTGTTATACATATGAAAATTGCCAGCGAGCAGAGTACCATCTTGAATACGTTTGGTATCTTGTCTGTCCATCCTGATAACACGTCCAATAGTCTGTGCCATTTCCACGATACCGAGGTTGCGTAACAAGATGCTATGAGTGAGTCCACGTACATCAATACCTTCCGAAAGAATCTTGTAATGGAATACGATGAACTTCTTTGCTTTGTCTGCTCCCCAGTCTTTGAGTGCTTGGAAGAATGTTTCTCTATCAACTTTCTTTTCTCCAATAAACGCACCATATTTGGATGTAATGTGGAGGACATGATAACCTCTTTGTTTGAGTTGGTTTACTAAATCAGTTTTATATAACATCGCAACGAATCTCTTGATACGTGGTGCTGATACAAGGATCTTATCACCTTGTAACTCATCAACAGTATTCAATAGATTCTCAGCATCATCACTATCAGTCTTGAAAGGAACTAACTTTGGTGGTATGATGCTACCATTTGCCATCAACTCAGGTGCTGGTGTATTCTCAATGATAGTACCATACACATCTGCATTGTTCATACCACGATCATGCTTGCGAGCAATACGAGGAGTAGCAGTAAAAGAGTAGAAATGTTCTGAAAGCTTAGAACAAGCAGCAACACTCCTAAAGAAAGACTTTGCAACGGAGTTATGTGCTTCGTCAAGGTAAGCACAATCAATGTCAATGCCAGAAGAGATAACACGATTCAATGAATGATAGGTTGTAAAAATAAGTTTAGGTCTGTGATAATTATACTGCTCCCATCTTCTTATATCATCAGGGTTAGTAGTACCATTCTTCTCTCCACTATGTACATGAAGATAATCACAGTCAATATGCTCTAAGAACTCAGAGCGTAATTGCTTTGCTAATAGAATACGAGGTGCAACTACAACAATAGTCTTACCTGATACTCTCATAGCATGTTGTATCATAATCATGGTCTTACCACCGCCAGTAGGCACGATGATCTGACCCTTTTTATGCTTTGACATTGCGTCAAGAGCACGTTGTTGATGTGGTCGAAGTTTTATCATGTACTAATAATAAAGCAAAAGAACCCCTTATGGGGTTCTAATGTGACAGTTCCTTGATTGGATAAACTGTTTGGTCAAGTCTCCTTCAGTGCTGTATGCTTCGATCTCCCAAGGTTCATCTTGGTATGGTGTGGATGGATCAATTACTTTACCATGCCACAACTGTTTGTCATACCCACTATTCCTGAAACAATACGACTTCGTAACCTTATGTTTGAGAACGAATTGCTTCACATGAACTAACTCATGCATCAAGGTACTAATGAACTCATATCTGTCAAGACCAGAATGTAGTTCAATAAGGAAATGCCTTGGTCTATGGTATGCATCCATTACAGTGCATCCACCAAACATTCCTTCTCTTAGCATACCACGAACAACAACATCAAAGTCAATTTTGAATCTATTGAGTTTATGGTAGTCAACAAACCACTCAATAGTTTGTTTGATGTCCTTCTTGAATCCGTAGTTGCTTCGAATAGAAATGGTATACATTAGAAATAACGAAGTTGAAGGGATGTTAGTGCAAGGGTAGTGAGTCTAACTCCCCAGTGCATTGCCCATATAAATGATGCAATGAATAGGAGTTTCTCCCTACCAGTCATTTCTTTGCTCATTTGAAACTTTTTAGTAGTTTGAGAGTATCAGCATCCAAGTTATCTTGGAAACCTTCCTCTTCACTAAAGACCTCAACAAGATCTAAATTGCCGTAATCATCTTCATCTCTGAAGTAGTTGTACTCACGTTCCATGTTAGAAATGCAAAGGAATAGTGGTGGTTTCCTATCGCCCCTAATCCTGAAACCACCAAAGGGGATTAGAGCAGTTGAGGGAGTGGGGCATCAACATGGGTTTCACCCATATGCCCAAATTTAACTCTAGGGAATCGCTTACACCTGTACCCACCACCACTTGCACATTAGACTTACAGGACGTAATTTCTCTGCTGAACAGAGACAACCATAGATCCTTGCAATGTGCTCACCCATCTGTCATGTGCAGTAATAGGGTTCTTCCAACGTCATGTCTCTGCTTCTTACTTGCTCAAGAGGTGCTTCACCTTTCAAAGAAGGTACTAAGTCAAGTGTCAGAGTAGTCGGAAGGTTTGGGGCTAGAGAACCACGTATCCCTCAACATTTATATAATGCCATAAAAATACCCCCTTGTATAGGGGGTATGTGACACTTTGTAATCTGTCCTACAGTTTGCAGATATAACAGAGTTCTAAGTATGCAGGTCTGTTATCGAGTGTAAATGTCAATGTACTGAACTCATCCAGAGATGCTCCGTATGAATTTATACCCTGACCATATCCACTTGAACCTGTTGTGGTTACATTTACACCAGCACTACTTCCATCATTACTGAACTGGAATGGATGATGGTGATGTAAAGCGTGGAAGTTATTCGCTTGTTTACCAAGTGTGTTACCTGCTTTACCTGATCCAGTAGGAGTATCAGTTCTTCGTGGATCATCAATACCTGGATTTGAGGATACAGCAGTAAAGTCATGCCATCCATCTCCAGTTCCACCACTACTCTGTTGCTGCTGTACTTGGATCTGATATTGATTATTACCAACAGAGGATCCCATAATATACCTTAAACTTCCTGCTGTTATTGTAGCACCAGTGGTATTAGATCCTACATTAGAACCATTATAGTAGAAGTTATAGGTTCCTCCACCTCCACCTCCAGAGAATGTCTGTTCTTCAATCTCATGAAGGAAATTCATCTGTGATGATGTAGTATGAGTAGCAGAAGAAGGAATGTTATCTACATCACCAACAAGATATCTCTTAGTAGAAGAGTGATTATACTCCCCAAAGGTCATTCTCTCTACACTAATCCTGTATATATCATTAGTTGAAAGTTGATTTATTTGTGAAACTGTAAAGGTTGCGTTAGCATCAGTACCAGCACCATCCCAGAATTCTATACCAGGATTTGCACCAGCTACAACATTTAGTCCTCCTAAATTTGTTCCAGCAGTATATGTTCCTTGATAAGTCTGTCCACCTGTTACAGTAGCAGTCTGTGATGATATTGTTCCAGAAGTTGAACTACCTTGTGTACAACTAATACCCAATGAAGGTATGTTATATGATCCTAAGGCTGTACCATCCTGATTAGGATTATCTAACCATGAGAAATCAACCGTAATAGTAGCAGAACCAGAACCACCACATACCATATCAACTCGACCATTAGCAGGATCATGAACAAATGAGACTGTAACTGAACCTGAACCACCAGAACTAACTAGACCTTCACCCTTGAATCTATAACATCCCCAATAATTCCATGTACCATTAGTATATCCACCAGAAATATTCCAAGGGTTGATTGCTCTGAGTTTACCTTGATAGAAGAAGTGGAATCCTGCCATACCAGAACCACCAACACCAGAAGAACTTACTGTACTTGCCATATAGTTGTTAGCATCATATGCGTTGCTAAGTACACTTGTCCATCCTAGATTAGTTGTATGAATACCATTCTGTTGTATCTGACCAGCACCACCAAGATCCCAATTGATATCTACTGTAACATTAGGTGGTTGTGACCACGTACTTGATGTCGCAGTAGTATTGACATCCATAGTTCTAACAGGAGATACATTGATAGCAGGTCCCCATGTTGTCTGCCATGAACCACCACCTGATCCAGTAAATTCAACATAGTTTTGTGATGTATGACCTGGTCCATATATTGTGTTCCAAGTAGTAGATCCACCACCACCTCCAACAGTACCACCAGTACCTGGTCCAGATCTCATATTACCCTTACCAGATATATCTAAGAATGCACCATTATTAGATCCTGGGAATGTATTACTTTGTGAGTTCTGTCCATCATATAATGGATCGGGTGCTACTGTTACTTTAGTATGAGCAGCAGATCCCCATTGAGTACCGAATGCAGCATCAGGGTTATCAGTACCAGCAGCAGCACCAATCAAGTCATTCAAACCAACCTGAACTTGAATACCATGAGTGTGTCTAAAGTAGTTGTGATTTATTCCGTGTGAGTGAGCAGGAACTTCAGGTCTTGATAGTTCGTGACCATAGACTGATAACTTAGTTTTTACTGTATTAACATCATAACCACCAGTCATTGAACCTGTGGCTGTTGTACTTCCACCTTTTACGAATTTATCTCGAAGGTCTGGTACTGAAATAGTATTACCAAATCTATCCTTATGAGTAGCACCATCACATAAACAATATCCTTTAGGTAGATTTGAATATGATCCACCCCATATTATAATTGCACCAACTGGCAATGCTTGGTTCTGAATATCATCTCTTATATGAGCATCAAACATTGTTGGTGCTGGTGAAGTAAACTCTTTACCAGATCCAGACCAATTACTATACACACTAGACTTCTGGGGGTTTGATCCCATATCTCCTAGTGGTGCAGATGCATTGACAGATGGAGACATTGTAGAAGTAGTACCATCATATCTGAAGAAGCACTCTTCACTTGTAGTCTGATAAGACCCTACAGCATTGTGACTTGTAGGAACTATGATACCACTATTTGCTCCTAAGAACTCAAGATCATCTTGGATGTAAACATTATCATCCATATGAACTTCATCATGGAATTTCGCTGTGTGTCCATCACCAACTTCAAATGAATATAACTCACTACCAACACTCTTCATCTGAGATATCTCTTGTGATGGAGAATTAGTAAAGAATAAAGCAGAAGGTTTAGTGTTATTTTCACCTGAACCAGTTTTCTTCATCCATAATATAGGATTATTTGAATCATCATCAACACCAACAAAATAATCACGCTTCAGACCTGCACCTGATACAGTAGAACCTTTTACATATAATTCTGCTCTTCTTGATGTTGACCTATAATACTCATTGATACCTAATGAACCTGACGCACCCGAAGAAGTTTGATCCTCGAAAGGATATAAAGCACCTGTTTGTGTTAGACCAGTTTGATACCAATGTCCTTTTGTACCACCAGTACCAGAAGGTAAGTATATCCATGCTTGGTTATTTTTACCAGTGCCACCAAATGATGCCTTGGGTTTATATGCTAGATCACCCCAATGCTTACCAAGACCCCACCTAGATGAAACCATTTCAGCATCTGGTCCCAATAGGTTTACGATTGCTTGACCATCACCTGAAGCATATGCAACTGGTCTTGATGTCTCACTCCATAAGGTAATATCCTTACTGAAGTTTTCTTCATTATTCTTATTAGTTTTTACATACCACTCATTATTAACTTCATCAAGGTATGTTGCTCTCATATTGAGATTATTAGTGGATAATAAACCATGAACACCTTCATATTCTCCACCTATAGATGGATCATATCCATTAGGAGCTCCATAGAAACTAACTCTTTGTGTATCTGTATCTCCTTCTCTAGGAGTATTGAACTCAACACCACCATAGAATGTTGATGGAGCTCCAGGCCATCCAAATTTTCTAGTTAGTGATTCATCCTCATTAGATTGCTCTACTGTTAGAGTACCCATCACTGTTAAGTTCCAGAAACTTGCAGTTCTTGGGAGATTACCCTCAACAGGATTTTCATCACGAATTGCTTCTTGCTCTTCCACAGGAATAGATGATATCTCAAGTATTGATTCATCAATAATTTCAATCTGTCCAGTAACAGCGTTGATCTTCTGTGTACCAACGTACAAGTCACCTTGTGAGTTTAGACCTGAGTAGAATACAACACCAGCATCTTCCTTCTTAGACTGTGATACAACTACTTCTCTCTCAGATAGATCTCGTTGCTGTTTAGATGGGAATGCAGTTGAATAGTTACCTGGTCCATAACCAACATATTCAAATGTATGGTTTCCAGATCTTACAAGTGATGGTCGTCTAAGTTCAACTTCAATACCAGTCTGATCAGATCTGGTTGAAGAATTACCTGGTTTATATCCAATTTGGAATAGTCTTGATTGATCTTCTCGACCTCTTCTTGCAAAACCTTTTCTAGAATTACAAATAGAACCAATTGAAGGAGTAGTATAATTATTATCAAGAAGGAAAGCTTCAGCACTCTCTCTTGTAATACTACTTGTTCTAAGATCAGAGTATACCCAACCATGAATCCTATGGTCAGCACATGACGTAGCTGCAGGAGGATTATCTATTGGATTATCTGCATCTAACGCAGGATATAACTCAGCAACATTCTGACTGAACTTATGTTTCTTGAACCAGTTTTGTGCTAAGTTTCCACTTTCACCACGAACCATAGTACCGTGGTCTATTGCAATATCAGCAAGTAATAAAGTTAGATAGTATACACCATCTTGAACTTGTGGAATAAAGTCTTGAATCTCAGTAATATCATAGACGTAATATGTTCTATCATACTGGGTATAGTCTGTGCTTGCACCACCAGCCCATGTATCCATCACATATCCATCATCATTTGTTCTTAGTTTTACAACATATCCTAAGAACGGAGGTCTTGCATCCCTATTATCTTTTGGTAGAACATAACGGAATCTATATGTCCTATCATAATTAGGTCTTACATCTTTCTCCCTAATAATAGATGCTAATCTTGTTGTCTTTGCTCCACCAGAAGCAGTAGTATATTGATTATCAGTTAGAATTAAATCAACAATAGAGTTACCTGCTTGTTCATTAGTACCAGAAGTAGTAACATGACTATGCTTAGTTAGAATACACCAGTTACCAGCAGTAGTTGACTTTGTGTCAATTACCTGATTATTCAATCTTGTAGGATCATACTGTATTGGTTGTCTTGATTCCCATGAAGTACCATTAGCACCAGCAAATTCAGTATCAGTAGTCCATTGACCAGCATTGGCATATACCTTTACTCCACCTGATGCCATAATATTTCCAAGAGTAATCAAGGAATTACCAGAAATAGCAGCAGCACGACCACCACCAGTATTAGTATCATCTTGAGTTATCCTAAACCTAGTTCTACTTGTAGGATAAGCATAATAGAATTTTTCTGTACTTAATTGACCATTTGATAAGTTAGGTAGAGTATCTAATCCAGTTGTTTTTGAGAAAAATATTGGTTGACCAGCATCAAATCCATGAGGAATTTCTGTATAATTTGCTGCTGAAGCATCGTTTACACAAATAAATTCATTAGTTGTAGATTCAGTTTTGAACTCATGAGTTATAGGAATTGGTTTTATATCAGAAGTATACTGATATATTTTCAATTCGCACTTATTAGGATTATTGATATCAGCATTTGTTGGTGGGTTCTGAGATCTTAGATCAATAGAAGTACCAGCTCTTGCTTCTTCAACAGTCTTTGCTAATTTGAACTCATTAGAAACTGTGGATATATTACCAGTTCCATCAGACCAGTTAGAATCTTTCCATCTACTACCATTTTCAGTAATAATATAGTAAGTAGTATTTGGAGTCATACCATCAGGTAGATATCCAACCTCAGATGAAACTCTTACTGGAGTACCTGTGTACCATCTATATGAGTCACCAGTTGTCTTTAGTTTACATATATTGGTATTAGGATTGACATTGAAAGTCTTTATCTGAACATTTTCATAAAGACCATCAGAGTCAGTATTGGTTGCTAAATATGTTTCCTTTCTCTCTGGCATACCACCAGTAATGTTCTCCATTGAGTAGACAAACTCATTCTTCTTACCACCAAATATGTACTTGGTATCAAATAAGTATGTTGGAGTCTTAGTTGGTAATGTTGCTTCCCATAGATATAATCTCTTTCTTCTATTGGTAGTATTTGCTGCCTGAGTCTTCTTGACATCAAATGGATACCAACTAAATTCTTTTACCTCATCAGGATCTAATTCTTTAGGTGGAATGATGTGTGTAATCTTACCGACCTTATCCTGTGGGAATGACTTCTCTCTGAAACCAACTGCTCTCAATGCAGTGTTACCAAAGTTAGAGTTAGAGTTAGTAATAGAAATATCACCACCATCTTCAATCAAATGGTGATCACAGAATCCAACAGCGAACACAGACACCGCCTGAATCAATCCTTCATATCTAATATGAATATGGAATGTTCTCCAGTTGTCCTGATAATATGCTGCTCCATCACTATGGAGAGTAGATACTTTAGTAGGTGTAGGATCAGATGGTAATTCATTTCCTGTTTCACCTTCTTTCAAGAACACAGGTTCCATCAAGATATTCTGACTGATATCAGGATTACCTAAATTCTGATACATGTACTTGATGAATGCTCTATCATCTTTCTGTAGAGACACACCAGTGTACTGTGCCACAACCATTGACTTGAATCCAGTTGATTTGGATCCATCACAGAACATACCACAAATACCAAACACTGATCTAATAGAACAGTTGAATATGTATGGTGATGCTGAGTCAACAGTATCAATATCAGCAATCAATGTTGCAGCAGCAGTAACATCAAATACATAAGTCTGCTGAGTTGTATTAGGTGCTAATATTTTCTCACATTCAATAGTAGTTGCATTTAGAACACTTGATACAAATACAGTACCATTAATATCACCACCAAATCCACCTGCTTGTGATGTTTGAGTGGCATCTAATTTGATAAGAGATATAATCTGCCCTTTGAATAGACCATGAGAACCTCTTGTAGTTACAGTAAGCTTATACTTACTACCTACAACCTTACTAATAGAGATAGATGCAATCTTATTATCTACGTTTAGAGGACCAACAATTCTATTTTCCTGTTGTCTTGCTTCTACTTCACCCTGAGCATCAGTAATACGATCTTCAATAGTTAAAGCAGAGAAACCTCTTGCAACCTTAGCATAGAATAATCCTAGATCATTCAGTTTAGTTACAGTAGTATTAATTGTATGATTTACTGGAGCACTTGTTCCTAATTGACTTCTATATACATCTACTTTACTCAAATGAGTATATACTTTCTTTACCCTAACAATCTCTTTACTGGCATTTGTTGCATTATCAATCAGCAAGTAATCACCCATATGGATTCTTGCTTGAGAACCACTGTTGATCTTGTTTAGACTGATAGATGTATCTCCAGATGCTACATCAGCAGAAAGATTAATATCAGGAACCGTCATTCCATTAGCGAATGCGAATCCAGTCAATTTATGGTGAGAACCTAGACCAGTTGTATCGGTATTGGTTAATGATTCTTTAGTTGTCTTCCACTCGTAGTTCTGACTATACTTACTATACTTGATATTATCAGCAGGATCATTAGTTGCATACCTATAGATACCACCAGTATTGGTAGGAACAGCATCAAAAATTGAGAATTGCCAGAAATAACATCCACCAGTTACCCTAAAGAATGATGCTCTAGGTAATGTAGCATTTGGAGCTTCCTCAATATATACTCCAGGAAGTTTATAGTCTGTAGTTTCTTGATTATTATTATCTGCATCCAAGTAATCTGCATACATTGGATCAGGAACATACCTTGGTCTGATTCTAGTTTTTCTTAGATCAGAACCTACAAGAGATGTACCCCTAGGAATGATAACACCACCTTCATAAGAGTTGAACTTGAATAGGTCGTTATCATCATCAAAGATGTCGAAATTGGATTGGTCAGTTAGTTGCGGTATTACATCTATACCCCCAAGTTGTTCATCAGTATCCCAATAATTATTTGTTGTATCCCAATTTACAAAATAACCAGGTCTATTATCAATCCAGTGATCTCCTGGACTTAGTAATACTGTATATTGGTCATACTTATCGTTTCCTCTATCAGGACCAGCAACATAACTAAAACGAGCAACTTCAAGTAAAGCCCTCTGTATAGTTTTGAACGGTCTTGTAGGAGAATTACCCCTATTTGTAATCAGATCCGAAGCATTGAACTCATTAGGGTCAACATATAAGAAACGTCCTTCTGTTGAACTAATGAGATTTGATAAGCGAGTTAATGACATCTTTTATTTCCAGTGGGCATACCAATCCTATAATGATATTTATACATTCCTACTATCAGTCTATAGATCTTTATGATCTAATATAGGTTGCATTGGGTCTACAAATTTGAGTGTATCCTCATCAAGTAACTTCTTACAGAAGTCTAATACATTCATAAATTCTTCTAAAGTTTCACACTTTACGTGTCTACAATCACCATCATCTGAATAGAGATGAAACTCTCTAGCCATAGTGTTGACCACTACTCGTGATAGACACTCATCTTTTTTGTCCATAGTATTAGTTCAGATAGATTTTCTCTCCTTTCATCCGAAGAGTCTTCTTGATATTTACTGTACCAGTATTATCTAGCACATCAACTGTCCATTTGCCTTTAGTTACAGTAGTATTGTAGTCTTTTACTACATTTACTTCCATCTTACCAGCAGATTCAAGGTTGATCGCATTCTTTTCATTTGTCTGTTTGACAGCAAATCCAGCATGAGCTGTAGTCAAGTTAGATCCTTGTTGTTCAGACTTATATGTATTTGACTGTAACTCCCAATGATTACAGTATGTCTTGAGTTGAGTTGTACATGTAACTGTCCTTTCATTAGATGCATGTAATGATGAGTTAGCTATAATAGTATTCTCATTCTTTGCACCAGTTCTAACAGTACCAGAATATTGGTAGTCTGCTAACTTACCTTGATGTGTAAAACCAAAGTCTTTTCTAACTTCTAATTTCAACTCACCATCAAAAGCTATGGTATTTGTATCAGTACCTTTAGACTTCACAAACAATTGATTTGCAGCGATAATACTGATACTACCATCAGGTAAGAACTTTATACTACTACCACTCTTATGTCTCCATGTTGTAGTTTCTTCATTAGGAGTTGCATTAACAGTGAGTGAGGATCCATCAAAATAAGTGACTCCCCAAGTATGGGATCCTTGTGACTTTTCCTCTTTTATTGGTATACCCATAATTTACGGACAATCTATAGACATAATGGACTCTTGACCTTCGATCTTCTTGACGAGATCTGGATCAGTTGCAGACATATACCTTATTATAGCATATGCTTTAGCAGATGTCCCCTTATATAACTCAACAGGATTACCAGCAATAGGTTCATCCTTAATGAATATACGAGGCATCGATGTATAACCTGTACCAGAATTAGTAATCTTGATATCAGTTATTCTACCATAAGTGCTAATACATTCAGCAGTAGCACCAGATCCACCGCCACCTTCAATGGTTATTACTGGGTTTGCATAACCTTGACCAACATTCTGAATAGCAAATTGCTGAACAACACCAACAATACCCTTATTTGATGTGGATATAATCAATGTAGTATCAGTCTGATTAGTCAAAGTATTAGGATCTTTGACTGCTTCATTACTACTTGGGTCTCCAACATCTCCACCACAAGGAGTTATATTTACTGTAGGAGTCTCTTTGAAAATATATCCTTCATCATTAGCGAATGACACAGCAGTGATAGATCCTTTTTCATCAACAAAAGCAGTTCCTTTCAAGTAATGATCCTGTACTTCAAGATCAGTTTCTGGATCATACATTGGTGTTGCTACAAATGCATCAGGAGCACAGTTACCATTAGAACCATTACCATAATCTTTTCCACCATCATATACTATACCATCTTTATGTGGATAACCATTCTCATCAATTGGTAATTCAACCCATGCACCACCACCTTTACCATTAGCTTTAGGTTTGTATGCACTTGATCCTGCTACTTGGAAGAAATAATCAGGATTACCACAAGTCCTTACCCATGATCCTGCAACAAATGGATCATCTAATCCAGTAACCTTATGTTTTTTATCTAATGGGAAGTATTCTTTGAGTTTTCCTGATATATTATATTCAGGTCCAGTTCCAGATACAGAATTGAATTGTGTGAGTAATCCTATATCACCTAATACTTTAGTAGCATCATAAGCTGCTTTAGGATCAGTTGCAGATAATCCCATATTAGTTGCAAGAGTCATCATTGTTGCATCAATTTCAACTTGATCTTCCAATCCACTTGCTCTCAATGCTGCTTCTATATCAAGAGTATCATCATTATAAGCAATTATTACTTCAGATGGAAGGAACCCACATAGTTTCTCTCCAACCTGATCCATACCATCCATATCAGTAATACCAATTCCAAATGCAGATGCAATCACATCCATAGAATTAGTTTTATCTGTAGTAGCATCATCACAAATTGGTAATGGACCACCTGCTAACTTCTGTAATTTTGCATCTAAATTAGGATTAGTCTTTAGATCAGGGAATAATGGTTTTGGTCTTTGCTTTCCAGATTTTGTATTGAATAACTTACTTCTTACACACTTGTTGAGTTCAGGATTGACACAAGAAGCAATACCAAGAACTTTCTTCAGGAATCCACCAACTTTACCCATAATTCCTGTAATATTTCCTAGTGCTCCACCTATCCCCTTCATCAGTCCTTGAATCTTACCCATAATACCACTGATTTTATCTAAGATACCACCAAATAACTTATCTGTAATAGCAGATAAGAGACAATCAGCATTGTTTATGACTTTAGAAAGATTCTTGAGCATACCATTCATAATATTTTTGAACATTCCTTGTAACTTGCTTAGAATGCCATCCTCAAAAGCACACTTCAACACTCCAAGTATTCCAGAGTTCTTTTCCTTCAGTGCTTCCAGTTCAAAAGGATTTGCAGTTGTTACTGCTTGGTATATATCAGGGAATTTTTTCTGAACTTCATCCTGTAATAGTCTACTAACAGCAGTCATTGGAGACTGCATGATATTACTCATTTGCTGTGAGTAATTTTGTATCTTGCTTGTCATGTTTATGACAGCACCAGTCTGAGTATTGATCCACTTCTCACCTATTTGTTGTGCATTCTCCATTGATGCAACAAATTCAGACATTTGAACCAACATATGATCCTTAGTAGCCTCTGTTGAACAAACACCATCAGCTTCTGCTACTTCATAAGTTTCTTCTTGAGATTGTGCTACCGCACCTTTACTAGCAGATTCATTGGTTGATAATTCTTCTGCTTTTACTTCTTCAGATTCAACTTGCTCAAAGGTTCCAGTAGGAAATACTGAATGATGTGGTTGATCGTTTGTCGGGTCTACTGTGGTTTGGGAAACTTCCTTAGCAATAGTTCTAGGGGAGACCCAATTTGGTTTACTATAAAGATTTTCAGGAGCAGAAAATGTTTTTCCAGCTACTGCTGCGAAATTATCAGTCTTAGAAACTGCTCCTAAACAACCTTGAACAATAGGTATCTGTGCATCCTCACCATCTAAGAAAAACCCTATTACCCATTGACCAGGAACCAGCATAGATTTGATACCTTGACCACTTGCTTGAGACATAGTGGCAGGAGTCATTATCTGAGCCCAAGGCAAATCATCAGATGGAACATCAGTCCTATTGGAATGATATCCACAAATTCTTACCTTGACTCTGTTGGAGTTCTTAGCGGTATCTACAGATTTTTCTATCTGACCTATCCACCAAATAAATTGTTCTCTACCAATAAAATTTGGTTTGATCAGTGAGTTAGCTAATACAGACATTATTCGTCATATACCCTACATTCAAATGCATCAGGATGATTATCACAATAAACTTCTAAGTGTTGATCCTGATGACGTGTATGATAGTCATTTATTGCACCATCATTACTATTTACCTCATCACCTTTATGGTACTCTTCATAATTTGCATGAACATCTTTCAAATCTGCTTCAGTATACTCCAACATTCCGTGATTAACATGCTCCTTATGATCCTTTGGATCGATATAAACTTCATGATCTAAATCGTGTTTAATTTCAGACATTTTATACCTCGTTGTTTTGATCTCGTAAGAGAAGTAAGTGTGTCATAGCCATATTTTTGTCTATAGAATGAACAACCTTAGCAATTAGGTAATAACCACTTTGCTTTTTGTCAATTCTATCTTCATCCGCAGTATCGGTTCCGCTTTGTGATTTATATATTTGGAGAATAATTTTATCTCCTGCACGTAATTTAGCGTTACCTGGTATATTTATCTCAACTTTTTGGTTTTTGAATAAATCAGCACGAACTATTTGTTGAGCCAATGACTGTCTTATTTTATCATATCTATCCTCTTCTGCCTTCTCTTTTGTTGATTCGTACATCTCATTGTTGATTATACGAGTCATAATTCTAGTTGGTCTATCTTGCCATAGTGTTGCTGTCTCTTCATCAGCAGAAGGAGAATCAGCATCAGCTAAGTGACCCATTGCTGAGAAGTTACCACCATCCAATTTATAAATCGCTTCATTATATCTTAAAGAAGATACATCAAAAAATCCAACCAAATTAGATCTGGTTCCTCTTATCAACTGAGTTTCAATATTATTATTTGCTATCGGAGTTAGTTTTCTAACTATACGACTTTCTGCCTTAGCTTCTGCATCATCTGCACCAGAAACAACATTGAAATGATAGGTATCAACTTCATCTTCACCTTTAATTTTAGAATTAGTAGCAGCACCATCTCCACCTTTACTTGATGCACCCATCAACTCATCCATTGATTTGAAATTATATCCATCACTTGTTTGCCAAAAAAGATATCCAGCAGTTCCTATACCTTCACCTTTAGTATTCGTTACCGAAGGAATAGATTTACTGCAAACAATCTTACATATAAAATCTAATGGTCTATCCCTCATAGCAGTAACAGTCAATGTCTCAGCACCTAATCCTGTTGTTACTTCTTGTTCACTTTTTAGACCATCTTTCAAAATATTCTGAACAATCTCAGCAGGAGGCATTTCCTTATATAACTTTTCAACTCTAGTAGTAAGATTAGCCATTGCTTCCTTACTCATACATCTCAATACCATTACTGACTTATCTTCACTAGCAGGACCACCACCTTCAACACCATAAACAACCATATTTGCAGTCATGGTTTCATCATCATTAGTAGTCAATTTCAATTCTACTGCTTCACCATTCCTCAAAGGAAGATCTGATAACAGACTCTGAGAACTTGTATCAACAATAGCAATATCAGCTTCTATAGTAGGAAATGATATACCTTCCTTATAGATGATAGTAGCTATTTTTGCTTGAGTAAGTTCAACATCTTTGATTTTTACTGATAATGTATAATCACCAGCACCTACCGTGTTACTCATCGTATACTATTCAACTCCATAGATTGTACAAGACTCAATGCATCATTTGTATTTGTATGAACAACATTTGATGCAGATAGTCCACTATCTTGAGTGTCATTAGAATCTCCACCTGGATCAACACTAGCCAATGCATTATTTCCTGCAACTGTACCACCACTTGAAGCAGCATTCATAGCTGCAGCAGTATCCATAACCATATTTGTTAGATCTCCAATTTTAGCAGCATCCATAACTCCACCACCACTTGAAATAAGTGCAGAAGCATTATTTGATTCATCAAAAATAAAATGTTCCATTCCACCAGGAAGTTTCTTCAATAATGTATTAGCTTCTCCTGTTGGCAAGTGACCTGACTTCTGTGCATTTTTGACTAACTGAATAGCCTTTTCATTTATTATTTTCTGCTGTCCCTTATCATTATACCATGCTTTATCCTTTTTATTAGCACCACCCCACATAGCTTTATTATAATCAATAGTGGTAGTACCTTTCTTCAAAGTTCCAACATACTTATCAGAACCCCATTTCTCTTGCCATATTTCTATGTCACCAGTCTTTTTATCAACTTGTAAGAAACTCTCAGTACCACCTGGTCCTGGGAATCTATTAACCTTATGATCTGTTCCAATAAATCCTTTTTTCTGAGTGGATCCACCAAATTTTGCTAACATTCCACCTTCTTGGAATCTAGGTATACCATAGTTTAGAGCATTTAGATTACGTGGTCCTATTGCTGCTACTGCATTTCTATTAATAACATATTCTCCACGTTCTAGATATGCAGGAACACTATCACCATTTGGTGTTCCACCAAATACCTGACCACCTCTTTGCATCCCTTCAGCAGGTTGTTTACCATATCCGTTACCTTCAGTAGCAAATAATGGAGCACCAGTACCAAATACATCAGCATCTCTAATCTTAGGTGGTAAAGCACCACCAACTCCTCTTGCTAATCCACGTCCAAGTAACTCACCAGCAATACCACCAGCTAATGATCCAATAAAAGTACCAGGTCCAGGAAGTGCTGCTGATCCTGCTGCCATACCTGCTGCTGAACCTAGAACACCACCTAATGCACCAAAAATAGCATTACCTGGAGATGCTTTGAATAATGCAATTTCACCAACAGCAGTCAAAGCACCTATTAGAGCATCTAATCCTGGTATTGGGAATGCCTTTCTTGCACTCTTTATACTCTTCAATGCTGGTTTAGCACTCTTACCTGCTTTAGTTACTAATCCTTTTATTGCCTTACCTACATCTTTAGGTTTCATATTCTTCAAATTCTTCACACTTTTGATAATCTGATTATTCTTTAGAAGATCATCAATTTTACCACCTATCTGACCTTTCAAATTCTCAAACAATTGCATTGGATTGAGATTAGATAAAGTAGCACCAAAAGCCTGAATGTTTTTCCAACCACCTTTCAATAATCCCTTACCCCAACTACCTATTCCTTTCACTCTACTCCATAATCCTCTTCCCAAGTTACCACTCTTTGATAAGAATCCTTTTATCCCTTGAGGACCACCTTCTTGAGCAATTTTTATTGCTTGTGACTGTGATAATTCTCCAGCAAGTACACGTGCTCTATTTGCTTTAGAAACGTTATTTGCCTTCAAATTCTTCATTACATCAACTGCCTTATCAGCACCAAGCATTCTAGTTGCAACATTAGTGCTTTCATTGACAAGACTTCCCATTCTAGCAATTCTACCACCACCAGATCCACCACTCATAAAATTCCTAGAGAAGTTTATTCCACTTCCTCTAGGAGTAGCAAATCTTGGTTTTATTCCTAATCCAGGTCCACGCCTATTAAGCATATCACCTAATCCACCACCTTGGTTAACAACCCAAACATGCATTGGGTTTTGCTTTGTACCCAACTTCTGCCAACCTCTACCACCTCTACCACCTGATAATCCAGGAATCCTTATACCAAATAAACCAGCAATACCACCAATAGTATCAGTGAAATCAGTGATTATCTTAGTAGGATTTTTTAGGTAACGATAAGTTAGACCTAACCCTGCAATTCCTGTAAAGAGTTGGAAGATACCTCCAATACTCATTTTCAGATTACCATTATTATCAAGTATCTTATCTAAACCTTGGGAAATATTCTTTATACCCCATCCAACAATATTTCCAATAAACTTTATAAACTTACCAGCAAACTTACCAATCTTATCTAAGGTACTTGTAGGAATAGCAGCAACAGCATCCATGATACCTTTGACAGCACCCATGAATCCTTTAATTATATTTCCTAGAAAATTACTATTCTGTAGTTTCTTTAGAACCCCAAACGCAAGAAATCCACCAGCAATATTAGCAACAGTACCAAGAATACCTAAAGCACCTAAAAGACCTTTTGCTTTTCCTACTGCTGCACCTGTGGCTTTACCAAGTCCTTGAAGAGCATTTTTACCAAGATTCTTTGCTCTTTCTATCCTCTCTTCTCTTTGCCTTCTTAGATCAGCTTTACGATTCTCTATTTCAAATTTCCTTCCATTAGCAATAGCAACCTTGATGGCTTTCATATTAGTATCAATATTATTGATGCTAACAAGAGCCGAACTAAATGCTTTATTATTCTTCTTGAAAAAATTCTCAGAAGAAGAAACACTAAAATCCTTTCCAACACCTTTATTGGCAGTGCCACCACCCCAATTCACCGCCTTAGTAGGGGTGATATTGATAACTGCTGAAGTAAGATCTATAGTTTTTGCCATTTACTTTGCGCCCATCGCTGCTTCTTGGTTTTTCTTATGTTGTTCTTTTAGGTGATCAGATAACATTTGCACATAGACATCTCGTTCCCAAGGAATCAAATTTTCAATCTCAGTAAGTGACCATTTATGATGCTGTATCATAGAAAAATTAGTCTCATAATATGATTCCAAGGAGATGTACCCCATTATGACCCGAAAAAATCTCCTAAACCTTGCAGAGTAACATCATGAACTACTTGATTTTCAGGATTAGTGATCTGCAATGTGTGTTGCAATTTCGGCATAGTTTCAAAGAATGTTTGAATATTCTTGAACTGGTCTGATGTCATAGAATCAATAAAGTCCTTTAGTTCTTTTTGAGTACAATCAGAACTCTCATGAACTTCATCACCATTAACAATCTTATCAATACATTTGACAACAATATCAAAAGGATCCTGATCCTTTCCTTGGAAATTAGCTTCAATGAATGAATCCATACTAGGATACTTCATATAAAGAGTAACATCCTTTCCTAGATCAATCTCAGGGTTATGACCTTCTGGAAAAGTCACTTCTATTTCTTCAACATTGACTGTTGTACTAATAAGTATATCAGTATTATCTGGACAAGGAACTTTTAAATCTATAACCTCTCCAACTGACTTACCTCTAATATTGAGAAAGATATATTCAATATCAAATGAAGGTAACTCTTGAATTTTTATACTCTTAGTTACTATACATTGATTGATTATATTTTTTATTGCCTGAGCAATATCTTTTTCATTCTCAGATTCTGAAGCAAGCATCAAAACCTTCTCTTCTTTTACAAGAAATGGTCTATAACGAAGTGTCTTTCCATTAGACGGCAATTTCAACTCATACGTTGGAGCTGCAATTTTTGGTAATGCCATAATTTAATATTATATGTAATTCTATTTAGTAGGGTATTAGAACATCTCAAAGTTTTGTTCGTCAGCAACAGCAGCATCAATCTCACCTTGAGTAAAGGATTCTCCTTTTCCACCACCACCATCATCATTACTAAACGCAGATGTTTGTTTAGCAGCTTCTTTTGCTCCTAAATTTTCCTCATAACCAGTTTTTATATTATCAGCATCTTGCTTATCTTTGAACATAGAAAGTGAAAGAGTACTCTTTCCAATAGCCCATGCCATATCAGTTACAGCATTACTAAATCCACCCCATCCACCAGATATTTGCTCATTAGATAAACCACCGTATACATTATCAAATGTTTCGTATGCAAATTGTACTGAGAATTCTAATGCAGAATTATTCTGTCCTGAACCTAATGAAAGATCAGCAACCATAACAGGATATGCATTGTATATATTAGTTACCATAGATACCTGACCATTTCTTTCCATCTTCTTCAAGGTAATCTTAGGATCAATATAATCATTATAATATGCAGGTCTTATATCTCTTCTTGCACTATGATGTCCAGCTTTTCTAGGAGCACAAGTTTCTGCCCACTCATTGAATATCTGGTGAACTCTCATATCACCAGTCAATGTATATGTCAATGTAAACTCATTGAACATCACACCTGTTACATATTTTCTTTCAACACCCAATCCTTGATCTCCACGAGTCTGACCTGTGGTAAAACTTCTACCAGGCATTGTCGCACTTGAAATCAAAAACTTTGAATGTTCGTTTAGTGCTCTTGTATCACGTCCACCTAGAGGTCTACCAGTAAAAATTGCTTCATACCTATTGGCAGACGCAACCCCAGATGCTAATAATTTAGTAACGCTTTCGTGTATGCTCATCTAAATAATGATTAGGGTATTATTATTATTTAGCGTGGCTTATAAAGGTAAATACCAACCTATAAATTATAGGAAATATAAGGGTGATCCCACTAAGGTAATTTATAGATCCCTATGGGAAAAGAAATTTATGATATGGTGTGATAAGAACCAACAAGTCCTTGAATGGGGTTCTGAAGAAATTGTTATTCCTTATCTTTCACCCAAAGATGGTAGAACACATCGTTATTATCCAGATTTCTATATGAGACTGAAGAATAATCAAGGTGCTATTACCAGATATGTTATAGAGATAAAACCTAGATATCAAGTAGTCGGTCCTAAAAAAGATAAAATAAAACGAACTAAAAGATATCTTGAAGAACAAAGGACTTTTGCCATAAATAAAGCTAAGTGGAGAGCAGCTGAAATTTATTGTGCTAATAGGCAGATGAAATTCAAAATACTAACCGAAAAAGAACTAGGTATTAAGTAAATGGGAAGGTTATCTGGACCCCAAAGAAGAGCTCTTGCTCAAGAGCGAGAGCAACAGCGACTTGCTGAAGAAGCAAGGCTCAAGGAAGAAGCTGCTGCTGAAGCAAAAGCAGAAGCTGCTGCTGAAAGAAAAGCACTACAAGAATCAATAAGAATTGAAAAAAGTGGAAAGTCAAAGAATTTTGTATCATCTACTGCTGGTGGAACACTAAAATATCCTAGAGACTTATTTACTAACACCACAGATTACTTAGCATTTGACTTTTATGAGTTTGGTCCTTATCTAGCAAATCCTAATGGAAATGGTATATCAGGTCCAAAACTAGGAACTATATTAACATACATGCCATCGAATGTTAGTACCGCATATTCACAAAATTGGGGTGGAGCAAAAATAAGTCCTACTGGAAGAGTCCTTATGAATGCTATCAATCAGGCAGCACAAGGAGAATCTAGAAAATCAGTTAGTGAGTATCTAAATGATAATCTTTTAGCAGGTACAGGTAAAACGGCTGCTGCTAGTTTATTTGCTAAAGCACTAAAAAATACTGATTCTACAGGTCTAAGTGCTAATTCATTGATAGGTATGCAGCAAGGAATGGGAATCAACAACACTATAGAATTATTTTGGTCTGGTCATGGTGGTCAAAGATCAACAGCTGTAAACATCTTGATGGTTCCAAAAGATAAACAAGAAAGACGAGAAGTTGAAAAGATAATCAAGACTTTCAAAGTTGCAATGCATCCATCAAAAAATAGTAGTAGTGCTGCTGATGTTGGTGGAAGATTTGTTGAATATCCATTAGCAGTTCAAATGAGGTATATGCACAAATCTAGTGAAAACCATCGTCTGAATAAATTCAAACCTATGGTTGTTACAACAGTAGAATCTAACTTTACACCAGACAATCAATATGTTGTACATGATGATGGAGCACCAGTTGCATATGGGTTGACTGTAAGTTTGAAAGAAATCAAACTACTTTATGCAGACGATATTACAGGATCACAAGGAGTAGGTTTCTAATGGCATTCTTTCAAAAATTACCAGATTTATTATACGCATCTAAAATCACTAAAGCTGGTTTCGGAGATTTTACTAGGGTAAAAAATGTTTTCCGAATGTATAAACTTAGTGATAATGCAAAGCGTCATGCTCTGCAATTCTATAAGTATCAAATTCCAGAAGGATCTACCCCAGAAATGGTAGCAATGGACATTTATAATAGTCCTAACTTTCATTGGGTTGTTCTAATGGTCAATGAAATTATAGATGTATATGAAGGGTGGCCAAAGAATAGAGATGTTCTTGAAAAATTCACTATAGAAAAATATGCACCTGACAAAATTAATGAAAATACACAACAACCTTTCTTAGATGGTCATCATCATTATGAAACTTTAGAAAGAAAGGATAATGATGGTAATATTGTTATGAGGAAAGGATTACAAGTAGATTCTGCATGGACTCAAGAAGTTACAATATCTACTTCTCCTTCAATAACTCAAACTCTAAATGTTGCTACTGATTGTGTATCTGTAACTAACTTTGAATATGAAGATAGGATAAATGATTCAAAACGTGAAATTGAACTTTTGAAACCTTCATACCTACCACAATTTGTAAAAGACTTTGAAGCTATTACCTCTTACGAGGCTAACAGTGATCTCGAAGATAAGAAAACTAAGAAAACTGCTATCGATCTTGTACGCAAGTATTACTAATGCCAAAACCACCTAAACAAGCAAAACCTGTAAAATGGATTCATAAACCTGGAAAAGCATCCAGACCTGATATGAGGACAATAAAAAAGGGGTCGTAAGACCCCTTTTCTTTATGCTTCTGCTAATCGTTGGAAGTACGATAATGATTCGTCTTCATCAGCATCTGCTGCTGGAGCAGTAGTTGCTGCGAAACTTTCTCGGAATGCAGACTTTGGTTCTTCTACTACTGTATTAGATTCCTCTGTCTCCACTTCTTCATCAACAATTGCTTTTACCTTATTCTTTCTTCCACCTAGAACCAATGCTAAACGATTCTGAAGTTGCTCATAAGACTTGAACTTATCTGCTGCTGTAATTTCAGCAAGTGGATATTCAGTTTTCCAAAGTCCTTCAAGTTTAGCATCATCTCCACCTAGAACAGGTGTTGGTGTAGCAAACTCGGACTTATCATAATTCCAATAACCATCAACCTTGCGGATTTTTAGTTTGAAATCAGCACCTTCCCAGAAATCAAATGGATTTACTGGAGTCTCATCTTGGAATGCAGGTTGCATTGCTTCCTGAATTTTATCAAAAATCTTCTTACCATATTTGAATAAGAAAACTTTACCTTCGTTCTCAGTGTTCTTAGGATCCTGAACAACGAGGATATTACTGTAGTAAGAAAGCTTACGCTTCTGCTTACGAACAGTTTCTTTATCCTTATCACTACCGCTATTCCATAGATCACGGTTATGATCGGATACTGGGTCTTTCTGGTTGAGTGTAGTTAGAGAGTTCTCTATATACCACCCACCTGGACCTTGGAACGCATGACTCCAAATTTTTGCCCAAGGAAGATCTTCACCTTCTGGTGCTGGTAGGAATCTTATCACAGCATATCCATTACCAGATGCGTCTAATTCTGGTTTCCAGAGTCGTTCATCCTTTCCATTGGATTGACCACCCTGTTTGGATTTCTCTAGTTCATCAGATAATTTTGCAAAGACAGATTTGTTATTGCGTTTTAGATCTGAAAAAGACATGTTTTGTATTCTCCGTATTTGTAGATTTGGCTTGTTTGCTACTAGGTAATCGTAGCACTTACTATTTATATTGTCAAGCAGGTGGGTGTATGCCCATCTTCATTGTCTTGATTATATGATCCATGTTTTTGAAAAGTTCATCAAAACTAACATTATCAGGTATTCCTAAAGATGTTGCTGTCATCCTCATTTTATCAAGCATTTCTTTTGCAAGAGGATCTGGATCTAATTGCATTCTAGTATGGAGTATTCTTTGTTTTTCAAGAAGAACCGCCATCTTATCAATATGCTCTATCCTCTGCTCTGCATTCATTGCAACATATCCAATAGAATCCTTATAGATATCTGCTTGCATTTTTTGAATTTCTTCAATAGAATCCTTGACCTGCTGTGATTCAAAAAATTTACTCATTACGCTTTTTCCTTTACTATCTGTACAAATTTTGGTATCTCTACTTTCACAAATGGTTCATACTTTTTCATTTTAGAAGATACAGTCTCCCATATGGGATCATTAAGTAGTTTGTCATAATCTTTCTGGAATTTTAGAATCCTATTCAAAATAATAAGAGTTTCTATGCATATTTTGCCAGAAAGGTATTTTCTCAATAATGGTGGATGACTGTTGGGTTTGCACTCCATTCCCTTTTCAAGTCCATCCTCAAAAATTTCGTCTATATCATTGGAGAATTTATAGGTAAGATTTCTATTTCTTTTTCTCCAAGAGTTGTAATTATTCTCACCATCTTTCAAAATAGATCTAATCCATAATTTAGAAGGATCATCAGAAGCAACGAAGTTAGATAGGAAAAATTCAAGTATTTCCCCCTCACTTCTTTTACGAGACATTGCCTCAAAGAAGTATCTATCTTTTCTCATTTTGAAAGTTTGTTCTTTCACACTTGTCTTACCACCATAAAGGAAGTAATCATAATTACCAGATCCAAAATGGTTTTTTAGTGCAAGATAAGTTCGGTAACACTGGAAACCAGAGACCTTCATACTGGCAATTTAGCACGAGAAGTTTTCTTCATGAAATTCAATGTAAGAGCTTCACATTTGATCTTTTCTTTTAGTGGTTTAGATATGAGTTTGTTTACTTTTTCAATCTCAATATCATTCTCTTCACAGTAATGACATACTGCTTCGATATAATTGAAGTCTCTCTCAGTTTGTACAAGATGTTCAATATCTTTACTGAACTTTTCTTGTGTCATGAATTTTTCTTCAATTAGTTTTTCAACTTTTTTATCTTCAGCCATGAGTATAGTTAACATAATCTTCTACATAATCTTTCAAGAGTTTCATGTATGTAAGTTTATCACGTTTTTCATAAACTTTCACGTCACCATCTTCACATGTCATAATAATGACTAATTTTTTGATGGGTAATTGTGTCCGTTCAAAGTACATCATACCATATGCCATGCACTGAACATAGTAGTGTTCAATCCACTTCTCTGGTTTGACTTTCTCTGATGTTTTGAAATCTATTACAGCAAGTTCACCTTCATACTCAGCAATACAATCTACTTGTCCTGCTAGATGTAATTGGTCACTATATAGAGTTCCTTCTAAACAATGTATATTGTTTATTTTATCTAATGTAGGTTTTGCTTGCTTGAACAAATATGTGGGTAAAGGATCTGCTTCTGGAACTTCTTGATTTTTTAGATAGTGTTCAATAAGTGTATGTGTAGCAGTACCCCTATTTGTTGCTCTTTTAGTCTTAGCATTTGCTGCTTCAAGACCAACCTTTTTTCTCCAGTTAGCAAATATCTCACGATTCCTATGACTTGTAATCGTAGTTATAGATGGATATTTGTTATTCTCTGGAGTAACATAATAACGTGTTTCTCCTTCATGTAACCTATTTAGTTCAAATGTAGGAGTTTCAATGTGTGTGAAAGTCATAGTGCGAGATTCATTTTTGCAATAATATAATTACGAACTAAACCAGATCGTACAATATCTCCGATTTCAAATCCGATCATAGAGAAGTCATCAGGCATGGCTTCCATAATCTTCATAAAATCTATTATACCATTTCTTTCATTAACTTTGGTCAAATCTGTTTGTACATGATCACCACAGAACATAATCTTAGTATTATCACCAACACGAGTGACAATAGAATCTAATTCGTGGAAATTCAAGTTTTGGCATTCATCAACCAATAATATACAGTTATCAAAAGTAGTACCACGTATAAATGATGTACTCAAGAAACTAATGGTCTCTTGTCCTTTTAGGTTCCCATATAGCATATCAAATTGCTCATTAGTTGGCAACTTGAACATATACTTCACCATATTTGAATATGGGGTCTGGTAAAGATATGATTTATCATCATGATCACCAGGAAGAAATCCAATTTCACGAGTGGCAACAAGACTTCTAACGATATATACCTTATCATATGGAGTGGTAGGATCTAGAACATCTTTTAGTGCATTATATAATGTAATAAAAGTTTTTCCTGTTCCTGCACATCCATAAGCAAAGATATTCTTACCCTGACTATATGCATCAAAGAGTACACTTTGATTAGCAGTCAATGGTTTTATATCTACCATCAATTCTGCATTGATTGGTTTCTTACGTTTCATAACTCTGGTGGAGGTAGATCCGTTACCATTGCCGTTTTTCTTTTTACGAGGAGTTGACATATTAGAGTGTTAGTTTAGGTGCGCCTGGTGCTTGTGATGCTTTATGAAGAACGTCATTCCATCCTGGTTTAGTTCTTCTTAGTTTGTCTTTCCAATCTCCGACATCTGTTGCCATAGGGGCTGTAGATGGATCACTCCAATCTCTAGTCCAATCGGGATTTTCATTACACCATTCGCTCCATTTATGAACACTCATAGAGACTTCCTTTTGTTCACCAGTCTCTTTATTGATAACAGGGTAAGTTGCCATAATAAGTTAGTTTACAAAAGTATTTATTTCCATTGTAGTGCTTCAGAAACTAATGGGAATTGTTCGGTGAATACCCTACGGCATTCTTCTACAATATCCATATGTTCTTTCTGAGTACCATGAGCAGATCTTAGATTGATATAATGAATCCAAGAACGGCAAGAACCTGTCATATAGATTCTTGTTGGTGTTGCTAGTGGGAGAACAAATCTCGCACACTCCTTCGCAATGTTATTAGCGAGGAGTTCATTGTATAGATCCATCGATTGAACAAAGTACTCAGCAATCCTTTCTTGTAAGTCTGCCTTCTTATTTTTGGGGATATCATCTATTGAATTTTGTCTATTTTTTAGATCTTGACTGCGAAGATCAAACATAGGAATCTCTTCTGCTAACAAATTAGTGTCAGCATATCTTTGTGAGAATTCTTGGAAAGTAAAACTTCTATGTCTTAGTATCTGTGCAGCAAGACCACGTGTAGTTTCGATCTGTAATGTCATATGTGCCTGTTCAAATACAGACCAATGACCATGATCACAACAATACTTTAGGAGTTTCGCTACTTTCGGATTCTCCTGATTCTTCGGATTCGATACTCTCGCTATGTATCCCATCGTCTCCTCCGCTTTCGGTGTCACCGAGATCAATGTCACTTTCTGGGTCAATGACTGGTCTGACTGGGATTTCATCTGGGTCGTACCATCCTGATTCAATGACTGTTTCATAACCAAAACCGTTTTTTAGTTCTCTTTGAGTGTTTGTAATTTTTTCATTTACTGTACGAAGTTCCTTTTTTAGTCTACGAACTTCTTCTTCAGTATAATTCCAAGGATTTTTATTAGTATCCTTAATTGCACGTTTTAGATGTTTACGAGCAACCGCAAGAGTGTATTCCATAATGCGTATTCAATGAATATATTATAGCACAAAAAAGGGGGTTGCGTAAACCCCCTTATAGTATTCAAGTAAGAGAACGTCTATGCAGTTGCTAAAACACGTTTGTGTCCTTTAGTGTCCACAAGGAATTTTACACCACGGTAAATTTCTTCGTGTTCAATAGGGCGTACTGTCTTATTAGGACGGTTCTCGGTGTCGTAGGTAACACCACGGTATGTGACTTTTGCCATTGGGTTTCTCCAAAGTAGTAGGGATTTTGGCCCCGTTCCTTCAGTCAACTTGTGCGTCCCACTCGCAATGAGGTGTTTCTTCTAACACGATACTGATCATCTCAGCACGTGTCTCTTCTTCTACCCTAAACTCCATCATCTTGTCAACAAGTGATTGAGCTTCAAGGCAAGTTAAAGTAGAGGCAATGACTGCTAAATGAAACATGGGATGAACGATTCCGTTCCGAGTCGGCTTACTTGCGTCCCTTGAGGGATGAACGTATAGGATATGTTAGCATATCCATACTATATAGTCAAGCTAACTGTTATAAATATATTTTTTAACTGTGAGGGCAGGAGTCGAACCTGCAAGTCCCGCCAGGAACATCAGTTAAACAGACTGACACGTTTACCAGTTTCGTCACCTCACAAAGGGATCCCTAATCAGGGATCGCTTGCATGAGACGTTGCATTCCTATCCCTCCACCACTTCTGGGGAAGAAATCGAATTCTAGGAACTCATCAAGTTCTGCTTCAACTCTTTCCTTACCGAATAATTTGAAGAGTAATTGGGCATATTGTCCATCAGAGATACTATAGAATGTTTCACGCATTTGCTCTTTATCAGTGCTACGTTCTGCACTACCAATAGTCTCTTTACCACCTATTATAACATCAATTTTCTTACTGGTGTCATCAGCATTTCTTGCCATATTCCAGAATGGTGATGTCCACTCAGGGAACTTAGTAATCATACCTCGACCAATAGTCTTTTCATGGTCATGGTCAAGTTCCTTAGCCTTGAATAAATCACCCCATTCTTTGTAAGTTTTGCATTGTAATGGTTCTACAGGAATTCCTATATATTCGCATAATTCAAATTCCATCTCTCTAAGGTCATCTACACCTCCATGCATCTCAAATTCGAACATGGGGAAAATTACTTCATGTCTACCTGGAACAGGATTTGGTTCTGCTCTATATGAGGTTGAAACACAGAAAAATCCTGGTACTTCGGGATTAGACAATAATTCGTATTCTAACCACATTTGACCTGTTTGGGGTAATGGCCAGGTTTCACCATTATACTGATATGTTGCTACTGTTTCTGGATCTTCACAAGCAGCAAGTATGCTCAATCTGTTCTGAGTATGAACTTCCAAAAAACCTTTAGACAAAAAAAATGACCTTAATAGGTCAACTGTCTTAGTATATTTTTTTGGGTCAATTATCGCAGTCATTATTTTTAGACAAACTAATCTATTTAGTAAATAGATTATTATGGTTTGCCTAATTGTTCTGATCCACCAACAGCAAAAGGATTATACTTGGAAGTAGCAATTCTATACATTTTTTCATGTATTGGTACTTCTTCAACTTCTTCATCTACACCTGGTGGTTGACACTCTGAAGGCATAGTATCTATCGGATCATCTGTTGCAATTGGCATACTGTCATGGGGGTGGGGTTTATCGTGGAACCACGGATCATAAGGAATCTCTGGTAATGGCATTAAATCCTCTACGTGAAAAAAATACTGGAGTTTTTTTCCGACCTTTTTTGAAACAAAAAGTCGATTTTGCTACTCAAAATCTAGTTCAGGAAATGCAGTCTTTACTGCTGGTAGTCCTACTTTATATTTATCGTCTAAGTTCCCTTGACCTGCCAGTACAACAACTTCTGCATCTTTTTCATGAATAGATGACAGAATCTTTACATATTCTTGACGTATCTGCTCTTCAGTACCATCTAACTTACCACCACCATCAGTTACCTTACCAAGTCTCTTATACTCTTCATATAGAGACGAGGTAGGGAACGATGTAGCATTATAGTCTGCTGCCTTAAATGGAACAAGATTTATTCCATCATGATAATTCAAAAGCAACACAGTACGAAGAGCACTGCTATCACCTTCCTTTAATCGTTTTACTTTAGTTGCTTTTGTCTTTGCTTTAGATACTGTTGCTAGTATCTCATAAACATTAGGCGTTGCGTCTGACATTTTGCTGTTGTGCTGGTTGTTGTGCTCTTGGATATGTATCTCTATTACCCCAAGTAATCTCAGGAAAGGCTTCTTCTACGACAGCCCTTGTTACTCTATATTTAGACTGTAAACCACCATCCTTTATGAGAGCAACTATCTCTGCTTCATCTGGATGTAAGTTTTCTAAGAGTTGAATAAATAAATTCTCTCTACGTGTCCTACCAAGTTTATCAGCACCACCTTTGACGAAACGATAAAGACCTTTGTACTCATTCCATAAACGAGTATGATCCGTTCCTACTGGTGCATCATTAGGAGTGTAAGGTACTTCTCCTTCTGGTACAGCACTGTAAATACTATCATCAAAATTCCAAATCAAAGTAGTTCTTAGTGCTTGACTGTTGAACTTCTGAAGCAGTTTAATTTTTTCTGCTTTAGTTTTTGCATTAGAAACTTTTTGTAGAACCTCACTAAGTAACATCTCTGCTACAGGTAGTTCTTTTTTAGTTTTAGTTGGCATGATTAATCATCTTCATAAAATTCATTGTCACCTTCAAATCTTACTGTGAGTAATTGATTGGCAAGCATGTTGCCCTCCTCATCATAAAATTCTGGGTGTGTTAGTTGCCTAGAAGCAGCTACAGTAGCATGGTCATTATAGTAACTATGTGATACCCATCCTAGCATAAAACCTAGTAAAAGTCCACCTATAGTAAGGAGAACAGAGAATACTAAAACTGTAGGCAATAGTTGCGTAGATAATAAGTCAGTCATGATCCTCCTCTATTTGAATAGTGAAGGTAAACTTTTTAGAAAAAAGATTGACCTTCAAAGTTTTGTCGAACAAATATACTTTTAGATCCTTCCTCCTAGGAAGCATTATCTCTACACCTTTATTTATTGCGAGTAATCCTGGTCTTGTTTTTGGATCCTTTTTTCCTCCCTGGTTTTCTGTCTTCGACATATCTTTCAGTGTCCGTAACGATTTGTTGGAGGTAGTCTTTTATTTTTCTTGCTTGTGGTTTAGACAAGTAACCATAAGCTTCTCCGTATGTTCTATCCTTTTTACCTAATGATATGTAATGATCTAGATCATCAATGGTTAGGTTTACATTATAAAACGTAGAAGAAGATAGGTATTCAATTGCATCCTTTTGGGTTGCTTTATTATTCTTCAGAACGTCATACATCTTTAGTAAATATATGTCACGTTTGAAGACTTCATCAACAGCCTTCTCTACTAATTCAAGGACATCATCTACATACATTTTTCTAAACTAATTGGTTTTCTTTGAGATAGGATATAGTATCTGTACAACCGCCTAGATTCTGACCATTTAATGTTACTTGTGGGAAAGAGGATCCTTCTCCAAACTGTCCATAGAATCCATCCTTATCGAAGTCTCTATCTAATTTGTATTCAACGTATTGAAATTCTTTTAGATCTAATAGTTGTACAATCTTTGTGCAGTGTGGGCAACCGTCTTTACTGTATACAGTAAAATTCATGGTGGTAGTGGTCAAAATTTTATTTATCTTCACTATACATTTCGGTTTTATCTAAGATACTATTTAGATACATGTTGTTAGCAAGCTTAAATAATTCATCTGCTTGTTCAGATAGATTATCTTTGAATGCCTCATACAATTGATTGTATCTGATATTGATTTCAAATTGAGTCTTGTCTTTGATACCACTAACAATACACCACCGAGCAAGTCTTCTCTGACCGCCAGTGACTTCATTATACTTGACATAGTTTTCACTAGGACAAATAGCAATCCATCCTTTAGGCAACTTCAATACACTCTCACTACCAGAACCTAATATAATAATTTCACCACCCTCATACTCTTCTGGTTCAGATAAAGAAAGTATAATAGTCCACTCTCTCTTCATATCTTTATCTTCAAAGTCATCTCTATGGAACTGCCATTCCTTACCTAACTTTGGAGTTGAAGTACATACAATAGGAACTGCTGTCTGTGCTGGTGCTAGAGCATTCACATAAGCAGTAGATTCTTGAAGGAATCCATAAAATAAATTATAAAAATTCTTTGCTAACTCTTGCTGTTCAGGATTATCTTTATCTGTCTGTGACATGTAAGAAAATCTTTTAAGTTGATCTTCTTGAATCGGTAACTTCTGTGATGCATCATAGATAGAATCACATTGTTCTGGGGTAAATATTTTCTGTGTAAAGGACATAAAAAAAGAGGGTCTCTTTGACCCTCAAATTATACTACTAATAATCATCCTCGTCAAGTGATTCTATAAATTCCTTATTCTGCCTACAAATACCATGTACATCTATCTCTTGATGTAGATGAGCAGAGGTGTGAAGACCCTCTATCATTACTAGGATGGATAGCAACATGACAGGTAACATCCATAGAGGATGCCCTAAGACCTCATCAGTTTTTTTCATTTATAAAAGGATAGAAGTTTACTGAGGTTTGTTCTTTCTCATGTAAGCATCTTTTATCCAAGCCTGTGATAGGTTACTTGGTTTCCAATCAGGATCCCAAGGTTTTACCTCACTCACATACTTGTCTTCTTTTATTTTTTTCTTAGCGTTTAGTGCCTGTTTCTTTTTACGAGCATTCATGATCTTCATATGTATAGGTACGTGACTTGACTCTTGTTTGTCCGTATTCACCTTTCTTATCTTTATTCACTTGACCTAACTTGGTTCCCTTTCTAGAAGGACCAGTTGAGGTGTTACGCCCTCTCTTTGTAGTAGGATTTAAAGTGGCATCGCCTTTTCCTTTTTTGGTGATGACTGCATCTTGGTTATGTTCTTTACCAAGTCGCTTCATCTGCTTCTTGAATTTTTTGAACTTTTTCTTGGGTGCGTTTACGACTATGGAAGGTTCTTTTACTGTCTTTGTATTTCCTTTGTCATCTTTCTCAGGGTATTCTCCTTTGACTTTTTTGTATCCGTAGCCCATGCTACGAACCTTCTTCCCTAGATCTTTATTTGCTTTTTTGTTTTCTTTACTTGATTTATCACCACGGTTAGCCGTAAGTACAGCAGTGTTGCGACTCTTAGAGTGTTGTGCAATACGATTTAGACCACCCTCTCGGATGTCTAATGCTTCACTTATGAATTGACTAAACGTTTTCATCATAGAAATACAAACCCAAACTATTTATCTTTCTTTAGACTTATGATAATCCTATCATTCTCATAGTCAGCAGTGAATTGTATCGCTGCATCATGACTCCAACATAACTCTTCATATAAAGAATTTAGTGTAGCCATGTCATCGTATAGATCAGTCGGTTGTTCCATCAGAAGATTGTATTTGGCTAATTGAATCTAGAATGTATTTATATCCCTCTAAGAGATCTCCTTCACCTTCTCTGAATATGTCCTTATCGTAACTTTCTTGAGTACCTTTCTTCCAGAGTCGCATTCCGTCAGGTGATAGTTCATCAGCCAAGAGTAGATTGCCGTCAGAATCATGTCCAAACTCCAATTTGAAATCAATAAGATCCATATCACACTGATCAAATATCTCAGTGAGTATTTGGTTTATCCTAATTGTAGGACGTACTATTTGTCCTACATCATAACCCATTACACGAACTCTATCCCAGTTGAGTAGAGGATCATTCCTACTATCATCTTTCAAGAAAGGTTCGATTACAGGTGGTCTAAATTCTATACCCTTTTCAATACCACAGTCCTTTACAATAGAACCAGCAGCATAGTTTCTGACTACTATTTCTATAGGAATGATATCAACTTTCTTGACTATCATCGCACCTGAAGATGGGTTAGCAATAAAGTGAGTGCTTACCTCATTCGCTTCTATATTATTGAAAAGGAATGTAGATATTGAGCAACAAATTGCACCCTTTCCTATAGGAAAATCTTCCTTAGCACCGTTACCAGCAGTGACCTTATCCTCGAATAACATCAACAGTTCTTCTGGTTCACCAGTCTCAAATAATGCTTTCACCTTACCCTGATGGAGAGGTGTAGCCTGTTTTATATCCATAAAAAAAGAGGGTCGTTAGACCCCCTTAGTATATTATAAATTGGTTTGTATGTCAACCTACGCTAGGAGCAACAAGTGCAACCTCAGATGTCTCAGCAGATGCTAAGTCAAGTGGGAAGTTGTGTGCATTTCTTTCATGCATAACTTCCATACCTAGGTTTGCTCTGTTTAGAACGTCACCCCATGTAGGAACAACCTTACCAGATGCATCAACAACCGACTGGTTGAAGTTGAATCCGTTCAAATTGAATGCCATCGTACAGATACCCATAGATGTCAACCATACACAGACCACAGGGAATGTTGCTAGGAAGAAGTGAAGACTTCGACTGTTGTTGAACGAAGCATACTGGAAGATAAGTCTTCCGAAGTAACCGTGTGCAGCAACAATGTTATAGGTCTCTTCTTCTTGACCGAACTTGTAACCGTAGTTCTGTGACTCGTTCTCAGTTGTTTCTCTGATTAGAGATGATGTAACGAGTGAACCATGCATTGCAGAGAATAGTGCTCCTCCGAACATACCAGCAACACCTGCCATATGGAATGGATGCATCAGGATGTTATGTTCTGCTTGGAATACGAACATGAAGTTGAACGTACCTGATATACCTAGAGGCATACCATCAGAGAATGAACCCTGACCAAAAGGATAAACTAAGAAGACTGCAAAGGCAGCAGATACTGGTGCAGAGTATGCAACACAGATCCAAGGTCTCATACCTAAGCGATATGATAACTCCCATTGTCTTCCCATGTATGCAGAGATACCTATGAGGAAGTGGAAGATAACCAACTGA
>VTLG01009383.1_pt1 | contig 37187 bp, 60 predicted proteins | sample 4694571 | NCBI WGS metagenome assembly VTLG01 (sample SAMN12604809, study PRJNA352737) | marine metagenome | biome: ENVO:00000447; feature: ENVO:00000209|ENVO:00000569|ENVO:01000036; material: ENVO:00002151; isolation source: viral sequences binned using virsorter ...
TTTTAACTGATTTTGGTACTTTATCCAGTATATCATCTGTTATAGCACCACCTTTTTTGTTGATTGCATCAACTCTTTTAAGGTTTTCTTTTAATTCTTTTGTTCTTTGACGTTCATTAGCTAATTTTTTTGCTAATTTGTCTGCTTTTTTTTGTTTTTCTCTTAATTTACGTCTAGCTTCTATTCTTGCCTTCTGTGCAATGCTGAAATGATATGTTCTTGTCATTCATTTATTGTTTTTATTTTATCTTTAGCCGGTAACATTACAACACCATGTAACACCTGACCACTAACATTAACTTCCTGACGTTTACTAATACCTGTTCTATCTAATATCTCAGAAGCAGCTTTCATTCTAACATCCATTTGTCCAGAAGGTATAGTTCCATCAGCATCTAATCCTTCTGTTAATCTATTTATTGCTTTTACAGAAGAACCTGCTAATTGTGTTTTGGCTCTATCTATAATTTCGTCTTTTACAGACTTCATTAACCACCCTCTAGAATCTGGGCTGTACCCTGCTTCTTCAATAGCGGACATCACCTGTCCTCCGTTGCTAAAGAGAACGTCTAGAAATTTTTCTTGCTTTTGGGTTAATTCTTTTTTTCGGTTTGGGAGTATCTGATTCATTTTTTATTGCTTTTATATAGGGTAATGCTTTATTTTCTGTTTCTGGTTTAGTAAATATTTTCCAAAATGCTTCTGCTAATCCATAAGGGTCATCATGCGGATAACCTATACAATTTAATTTACTCATCTTTATGCTCACAACATTTACATTCACATTGTCCACCACAGCAGGAGCCGCCATTAGAACAATGACATTCATGTCCACACATTTTACAAATTGGCACTATACTTTGCCACCTTTTTTAGCTATTGCTTTTTTACCCATCATTTTTTTAGGGACTTTTATAAATTTACCATCCGGCCCTTTTATATAAAATTGTTTTGCAAACATATTATCATCTGTAGCACCTCTTGGTTTTACAATATGAGGTTTTTTATCGGATAATGTAACACTACCCTCTTTATATCCTTTTTTTGATTTTTTATGAGGCATTCCACCACCATACATTTTTGGTTTTTTCATTTTCATTAATTGCTCCTATATTTTATAATTTGGTTTTCGTACAGCACCACCATATTTGGCTGTAGCTTTATTTTTATTAGCAAAACTACGTGCTGCTCCTTCAGAACCAAATCCCCACTTTTTTAATGCTAATGCTTTTCTAGTCGGTTCTCCACTAGGTTTTTTCATTGGCCCTTTCATTCCTGCAAATCTTGCAGCAAAAGAAACTCTTCTTGGATTAGTACCTTGAGAAACAGGAGCCTTTACACCAAAGTGTTTTCTACCTGCATCATTTAATCCACCACTTGGATTTTGATACTTTTTTAATGTCATTATTTTTTTGTTTTACCACCACGCATTTTTTTAGGAAATCCTGCTTTCATATTAGCATATGCTTTAGGTGTAATTGTTGATTTTGATTTGGAACGAGATGTTCCTGCTTTTTTTCTTTTATTTATGTTTGCGTATAATCCGGGTTTAGACATTATATTTTATATTTAGCAGAACGAACTCCGCCACCTTTGCTGTATTTAGTTCTAAATCCAGATTGTGGTTTCTTTTTCTTTCTTGGTTGCATCATAGGTGCTGCTGACATATCGGCCATGCCACCCATTTGCATTGGCTGTTTTAAATTTGCCTCTGGTGCTGTGGCCATTTTAATTTTTTTCAAATCATCAATGTCATATCTATTTAACTGTTCATCAGTAATATCAGGATTTTGTTGTTTTATATCCTGAATTAACTGTGCTCTTTCTTGGTCTTTATTTACTTGTTGTTCTCTTGGTAATGTCATAATAAAAAAATGGGAACCGCCTAAGAATAAGGAAAGGTCTTACGAACTGCCACTAGTTCCCAATATCCCCTTTTATTGAGCTAGTTTATTACTAGTCTCACTTATATATATTATATCCAGAATCAGGATGTTGTCAAGTAAAAAATAAAAAAAAAATAAAAAAAATACGATTTTTCTTGACAGATTGCTGTATAGGGATATAATAGTAATTAGGCCCCCTAGGCCGGGTCTATTATATACAGATAGTAATACTAGTTTATAGCTAATGGTATATAACTAACAGCAGACTATACTAGTCTATATAAGGTTATAATTAGAAAATCATTAGCAGCCATGTATATATATGGTAGGGGGTAGCCTACTGTCCCTTGCCTTCCCCTTTCGCTTGTTTTCTGCCATTTATTTATCCACATTTGTTCAGCGGATTTACAGTCCTAAGTATTAACTAGTCTTATTACTAGAAATACTCTAGCTCCATCTAGTTATATATTCTGATAACGCAAGTATTTTTTAATATACTCCAACATTTATTAGATAAATACTAGTCTATATTAGATATACTAGTGTCCATAAGTTTTAAATTAGTATAATCTAGGGCAATACTGAGCAGTAATACCCACTAGACATAAACTAGGAATACTCAGATATTACAAGGGTTTATCTATCAATCTAGAGCAGTACAAGATATATCTAGACATACTCCACATACAGCAGAAAACAGCAGACAAAACAGCATAAAAAAAGCCCCCTATTTCTAGGAGGCTCTTCGTATATTCATTAGGAGGAATTATTTCTTACTCTACATAGTCAATATCCACATATTTAATCCTTTGTTATGGGTTAATTAATTTAATCTTTGTATCATTTTGTTCAGACTTTGCAATGATATAATTTTTAAACATATGCTTATTAAATCTAAGGCTATTTTTATCTAGGATAAGCTGAATATCTTTGCCTGTATTATTATAATATTCTAATAATCTAGATTCAATATTTTCAGCTATTTTCTCCTTCATTTCATTAGTTATAATATTATTATAGCCTTCATTAATTAAGTCTATTTCTATCATTAATCGTCTTTTAAGGTTTTTATTTCTAGTCCATAAACTAACCATAAAATCAGCAAATTCTACGAAATGTCTTCTAGATAATGTCATAAAATGCCCCTTTCAATACAAAGTCCAACTAGTAAAGCTATAGTTCCTAGACCCAGAACAGCGAACAGCAGGACAAATAATTGAGTATAATGTACCATAGTTTGCCATTGATATTTTGTTAAGTCTTTAGGTTTCATGTCTAACTCCTTGTTATTTTTTAGCACAATAAACTAATATTATTGAGCCTATGATTATAATTAGTAAATAAGTTAATATTGTGAAAATGTCCATTATTTTAAAGCTGAAACTATTGGAAGCTTTTTGTAGTCTTTTAAACTCATATCGAGAGCAATGTGATTAACTCCATTATGAGTATTTACAGAAGGCTTTCCATTAGTTGCAATTAAACAGCGAATGATATTCTCTTCTTCTAACATTGAAAAAATAATAGGATATTTTACTAAATTTCTATTAATTATTCTCGGTAAAGTTTTTAAATATTTCTTATCAATATAGCGATTATATTTATTTTTAATTGCTCTATCGTTATAGTCTTCAAGTTTTGATTTAATTAAAAATCTTGTATCACTTACTATCATTTAATTAGTTCCTTCATTGAATGGGTTTTCTCTATTCATGTTAAAATGTACTTCAATATCATCAATAGAATTAATATTAACTTCATCAGTTTTTACCTCTATCTGAACACCTAATTTTTTTAATTCTGTTTTTAGATATTGTTCAGTTTGATTTAAAATACTAATACAACGGCCTTCCGCTTGATGTGTTAAATAGTCCAGAACAAAGAGAAGAGCTATAGCCTTACCTTGTTTGTATGCATCAGTTGGCTGAGTGCCTTTCTTAATATTTAGATATGGTCTTGATAAATCTTTCATATATTTCCTTTGGTTAAAGATTAATTATTATTCTTTAATAATGTAATATGGCCAAAATAGGAATTAAAATATTATTATAACTGCTAATATTATTAATGATATTATTAAAATTCTGTAGATAGTCAAAAAAAACTCCATAATTCCGCCTTTAGTTAAAATGTTAAAAAAGGGCTAGTATTAGCCCCTTTTGATTTAATACAGTATTTGATTTATTTCGCAATAGCAAAAAAACTATTGATTTAATGTTTTTTTTACTTTGTGTTTTTCTTTAAATTCATCAATTAATTTATTTATATACATAAATTCATTACTTACAGAATTAGAAAGTTTTTTATATTTTCTGTAATTAACACCAGATATTATTCGTAATTCCACTAACAAACTTATTGCTTCATTTCTAAATATGTTTGCGTCCATATAGTGCATTTGAATGGTTTTATCCCCCCAACCTGTAAGAGTTGGAGAGATTAATTCGTCATAAGGAATTTGTTCATTATCAACGAGTACTTTTTTAACAGGCTTACAATCGTTACAAATATCACTAGTCGAGTATTGATTAACAATTATTTCTTTTTTAATGCCTTTAGCCTTACAAGTTACACAATAATTAACAGATTTTTTAGTATAATCAAAAACTACTTTGTGCATAAATTTGCCCATGAATCAGAAGATAAAACCTCTCTAACTGCATCTTGTCTTCTAGTCGCAACTAGATTTGGATTTGATGTACCTCTTGATGTTTTAAGAACAACCAAAACTCCTTTGTCGTTCTGTCGTTCCCATTCTGCGTCTGTATGTGTACTCCAATGAGTAAGAGCATTATAAACAGCCCAAAGATTTTTGCCTAGACTTGGCACTTCCTCCCAATATCTGTACATTAAATAATCAAATAATTTTTGATTAATTGTAATAAATTTTGGGTCAGATTTTTTCTTTAAATCTGCTAATGGTTTTTTACAAATAGTATCAGAAAACAGTTTAGCCACCTGTTCGTCAGTAACTTTTGTATTTCTCCAAATATTCATTTCTTCACCATTTTGATGAAATTGTTCTAATGATTTATCTAGTTTTGTTAAAATACTTTCAATAGAAATTCCTTTAGTATGTTTTCTTTTTTGATGGTACAATCTCTCTCCACCAAACACACAAGTGTTTTCACATAGTGAACGATAACCACCATTAAAAACTTGAAATCTCCATGATAAATCTAGGCTTGTGAAAATATCTTGTCTTGCTTTTACTGTATCCCCACCTCCAATATTAAAATCTAAATCATTAAATTTTGTAGTTCTTAGAGACTTAGCACCACCATCAAAACTCCAATCAGTAATTTCTAAATTATCTTTAGGTAGATTACTTTCTAAAAGTTTTTCTGCGTGTCTATCAAATAATAATTTTGGATTAACGACCTTGTATTTATCGGAACGAGGTCTTCCAATAACTTCGTTTGTATCAGTTCTTAAAACTGTTACTGCGTCATTCATTGGAATTTCTCTCCCATTATATCGACAAAAATTATCAGTTGTTGTAGCTAATGGAATATCGAAAAAACTAGTATCTTCAATATTGTTGTGAACTTTTTTATCGGTAAGTTTAGCACCTGTCATAACTTCTGACATTGTATTCTCCTTTGTTAAAAGTTTATTTATCTACTATTTAACAAATTGAAAAGTTATTGCAACTACAATTAATGAGTTTTAAAAATTATATTATCTACTCTATCATTCCAACATAAACCGCAAGAAGCACAATTTTTAGTTTTATCTAATTGTTCTGGACAAATTATGCCTTGTTTTGAGTTCAACAAATCTTCAGAATTTGCAGATAATTCCATAACAGAATTTGAAAACCTAACAGAAAATCTATCCCAGATTTTGTTTCTTAGATTAACAATTTCTTTCCCAATTTCAGAATAGGGAGTTCTAGCGGTGTAACCAAATATAGAAATGTTTGAGTATTTGGATAACATTTTTTTCCAAAATTTAACATACTTAACAGAATAAAAATCCCCAACAACATGAAGCCTAATTAATATACCTTCTTTATGTTTTGTGGATAACAATTTTATCTCTTCCTGTAATTTAATTAACAAATTTTCATTAGCTGTAAATCTATGAGCAAAAGGCATATTATTACCATAACAAGTTTTCCAATGAAAACAACTTTTAGGACAAGTTTTTCTTTCTTCTAATGATAAACTATAAATGTATTTACCTTTATGTCTTCCGCCACCAATTTTTTCTTTACCTAATTTTTTGTTACTAGATACTTTTAATAACTTGCCACTATGAGAAACACTATCATAAACATTATTTGTATATACTGTTCTACCATTTTCTATTGCTAATTGTGTCTTAGTTTTCACTTGTCTAATAAATCTCTAGTAGAATAAGTTTCCATTAATATTTGGTCTAGCTTGGCTCTTATTTTTTCTGATTGAGAATTTACAGTAATATTATTATTACCAATACACTTTGAATAGCTTCTAATTAAATGAACTAAATCCATATCTAAAATATCTATTTCCTTATCTTCAGATTCTGAATAATGTTTATTTAAATCAATATTGTTCATATCACGAGGAATAACAGCCTCCTCAAATTTACTTTGTATCTCTAATAATTTTCTAATTTTCATTTTATTTTCTCCAATATAACATCATTATAACCTTGACTTATCCAATGGTCATAATCTCTTTTTGCGTCTAAATAATTAATATAATAATCATCACAACCACCAACCCAAACTATATAATTGTATTTCATATTATTAACTTAAAAATATTTTGTTATCTTCTATTTCTACATTATCAATTTTAACATCAAATGTTTGATATTCATCTTCAGCAAAAAAGTATATTTCATTTTTAGAAATATTATTTTTTTTATTTAAATTATCTTGTATTATCTTATCTAACTTATCAACAAGTTCCATTAATGTCATGTTATATAATCTCCCTTTCCAAATGTTGTTAAATCATAACCAAATTTATACTCTTCCTCTTCTCTACATAAATTACAAAATCGTATAAACTTATTTATTGCCATAAATTTTTTATTACAAATATTACAGTTTCTTTCATGCTCTTCTGATTTATCTGCACTAAATATTTTTTTTCTACTGTGAACAGCACCCTTACGAAATTTTCTTTCTTTTAATTGTTTGTGCTTATCCATAATTGACCTCAAATTCAAAAGGCTCAAGGCCGTTTTTATCGTGACCAATATTTATTGATTTAAATAAAAGATAATCATATTCGTAATGGCTATCAAAATCTTCAACAAAATGATTAACTTGTATTTGGTCACTATCCATTATGCTTATATCTTGAGGTGTCTTTAACTTGTCAAACCATGCCGAAATTTCAATATTTTCGTCACAATCCATAGTAACACTAACACTATCAGCTTTTAAACTATCTTTTACTGCCAAAGCAACAGCACATCTCTCACAATCCTCAGGCCGTCCTTTTTTAATATGTTCTTCTTTAACTTGTATTTTCATTTTATATTACCTACTATAATTATTTAAAAAGTAGTTTTGTGTATTTTTTAAACTACTAAAATTTATTACAGTACCTTGAAGCCCTTTATCGAAGCTAGTAATGTTACACAATGAAATAATCATATTATACTAAATAGACTAATAAAAAGTATTCGCAACCCCTAAATTAAATTATTTTTATTTATATACAATTAATGTATTGATATTTTTTCATCTGATTGTGGATACAAATTATCTTTTATTGTATCTGCAATAGCTTCGTGAATTATTATTAGTGCATGGTCTAAATTTTTTTCTGGTAACAAATTTTTAGATACAATTAACAGTTCTCTTTGTAACAAATAAACTAACAATTCTCTAGGCAACTCGCTAACATTTATTTCTTCAAATAAATTCTTTCTAACATTATCTAGAAAGTCTTTACACCTCTCCCCTAACACTTGATTTTCTTCTAACAATTTTTCCATATACTCATTCATTTCTTCTAATTGTTCTGGTGTTAATTTATCTTTTTTTTTAATTCCAACCATATCTCTTTTTTAAAATTGTAGATACTCTATCTAGGTTAAGTCTATCCCACCTTTGCTGTGCTGTTCTCGGCTCCCTTACTGCTCGACCTCGTAATTTATAATGGTATCTTAACAATCTTTTCTCTATTTTACTTTTACCATTATATATTTCTGCCCTAGTTAAAGTATCATCTAACAACCACAATCCCATTATTGTACCCACCATTCTGGACAACTACGACCTTTTTCCCATTTAGCAAAATACTTTTTATCAGTATTATAGTATCTACGATAAGCAGTAACATAATCTGTATCTTTATATTCATCTGGCATACATTGAGGTGGTTCAGTAAATTCACCTGTTGGAATATACTCCCTGTGATTGTTAGATAGTATATTTAATAATATTTTAGATGACTTATGTATCTTATTAAATCTTTTAAAATATTCTTGGCCAATACAATTAGCATTTTGAAAAGCCCAATCAAAATTGCCTTTATTAAGTCCAACCCATTTTGTCATTGGATGATTTGGATATGCAGATTTATATAAATAATCTACTTTACCTATATGTGTTTGAACAGCAGTAGATAACATTTGTGCTGATTCTAAAAACATTTTAGGTATATGTTTATCACACAAATATTCTGCTGAAAATTCTGGTGTTTTATCTAAAAAGAATATATTCATTATTCTGTTATAGTCTGCTCATTTTCATTCGCAATAACTTTTTCTAAATAATAGTATTTTCTTTTCTTTCTAATACCAACCTTAACTTTACCATTTATCATATCTTTTAAATGATATAATTCTTTTGTATCCCATTCATTAAATCTAACAATTTTTCCGTCTGATAAATGTAAATGCAAAAATGCTCTCTTAACATTCCATCCACTACAACCTAAAGTAACAGATATAACATCTAAATTTCTATATGTAACAGCACTCATATTAGCACCACCACTATTATTATTAAAATTACAATCCACAATATATGTGCCATTTTTTCTCCTTTTTTGTGGGTAGTTTTGAAAACCTACATCGAACTTAATCTCTGTCTTTGTTTTCTTTGGCACTACCCAAGCCACTTGAAAGTTTCCTAATTTATACTGTAGTACAACCTCACAATCGAACAGTTTAGTAAGGGGGTGCAAACCCAAAGTTTACATTGCTGTAACACCTATATGCACTTTGTTGTCACGGTAACCCCTAGCTTTATGTAGAGCTTGTATGTCCCATTTTTATATACCTAAATTAGGCTTGGGTTCTCTCTACAATTATATAAATAGACTACTGAAATACTATGGCAATACTTTTTTTTATTTTTTTTATCTTGCGATACCTACCCAATATGATAATTATAGTTTCATTACTTTGCCAAAGGGGGTATATTATATGCTACAGGATTATTTAAATACATTAAACTTAAACATAGGAGAATCACATCGAGGCGATTGTCCTGTCTGTAACCATAGTAATACTTTTTCTGTAACAAATTCTGGAACAAGATTATTATATAATTGTTATCATTCTGATTGTACTATATCTGGTTTTAATAACAACAAAATAACAAAAGAAATATTTAATGCTACTATTAATAACACCGAACAAATTAATGTAGATACAGAATATAAAGTACCAGATTATTTTGTATCAATAAGTAAAAATGATAGAGCAAAATTATATCTACAAAATAATAATTGTTGGTCAGCATATTTAAAAAACTTAGATAACATTTTATATGATGTTAAAAATGATAGAGTTGTATTTTTAGTTAGATACAATAACAAAATTGTAGATGCTGTTGGAAGGAGGCTCGGAAAGTATGGTTCAAAGTGGCATAGATACAATAAAAGTAAATATCCATTTGTAATAGGAGATAATGATGTGTCAATAGTGTGCGAGGACTGTGCTAGTGCTTGTTCAGTATCAGATAGATATACAGGCATTGCATTAATGGGAACACATTTAACAAATGAAGCCTTGCGAATAATATCTGAAAGTGTAAAAGTAATTGTGGCATTAGATAAAGACGCAACAAGAAAAGCAATTGATGTTGTTATGCGAATTAAATCTAAAGTACCAACAAGGTTAGTAACATTAGATAGAGATTTAAAAGTGCTAACAAAAAATGAAATATGGGAGATATTGGAATGAAAAAAATTACAAGTTGGGGATTAGAAATAAAAGTAGAATATGATGATGAAACAGAAGATACAATAACAGGTGAAGAGATTTCAGAATATCTTTGTCAATGTATAGATGATGAACTTACAGAAATTGAAGAACAAAAATAAAAAATGAAATTGTCCTCCGAACACAAACTTGAACTAACAGAAATTCAAGAGAAATTATTCAATCTTTTCAATGAGTTAGGGAAGATTCTTGTGTCGGAGGATGACAAAGATTTAGATGACATTATGCAAAGAGTAGAACAAATGAAATTAGAAATGGATGAGTTAATTGAAGACTACAATATTAAAGAAGATTAGTTTTTTATTTTTAATAGTAACAATGTTAAATGGTTGTGCATTTTTTGTTGCGAAAGAAACTGCAAGGGCTATAACAATTGTTGCTGAAGATAGTAAAGCAAAGTCGGAAAATAAAAAAAAGAACAATGAACATAGAGATGAAAAACAAAGTGTTATTGATTGTATAAAAATGGTGGTGTACTGTGACTAATGAACAACTAGAAAAAAAATATTATCCTATTTATTGGATAATAAATAATGATGAAATTGAAATTACAGATAGAAATAATAATCCTATTTGGGGTTTAAATTCTCCTCATATTAAATACCATAAAAATAGAGAGGATTACAAAAAAATACATAAACTTGAAAGAAATTTTATTGAAGATAAAATACGAAATGAATTACAATTTAGTGGAGAAATTTGTAGTATATGATTGAAAAACAAGTAATAGCATTGTGTCTACGAAAAGAGTTTTGGGATAAAGCTAAAAACATTTTATCAAAAGAAATGTTTCCAAAAGAATACTCAACAATTTTTGATACAATAAATTCATCACAACAAAAATATGAAGTTGACTTAACAGTTGATGAACTACTTGCATTACATAGAGATAGATATCCTGCAATGCCAGAATCTACTCGCAATAACATAGAAGAAGAAATAGAAAATTTAAAAGGTGTTGCACCTACAAATATGTCTATGGCTTTTGATTTATTATTTAATTTATGGCGAAGAGATAAGGCTAGAGAAATAGGAGATAAAGCATTAGCAATATGGACAGGACAAAGTGATGACTTTGGAGTGTTACAAAGAATAATTGATTCTGCATTAAAAGAAGACCCAGAACAGCACGAAACTTTTACAATTATAAAAGATACACTAAAAGATTTAATCGCAAATGAAACTAAAACTTGTGATTTTAAATTTCCATTAAGACCTTTGTACTCACAAGTTATGGGTTTAAACAAAGGCGACTTAGGAATTATATTCGCAAGACCAGAGGTTGGCAAAACATCTTTTTGTTGTTACTTAGCAAGTGAATATGTAAAAGCAGGGCATAAAGTTTTTTATTGGGCTAATGAAGAAAGAGCAACACGATTAAAAATTCGTATTTTTTGTTCCATGCTTGGAATGTCTAAAGATGAGTTGTATGACAATGTTGAAAGTTGTAGTAGCAAACTACAGGACATGGAAGTGGAGGATAAATTAACAGTTATAGATAGTGTAGGTACAGATATATCGGAAATACAATCCTATTGTGATTTAAATAAACCAGATATTATATTTGTTGACCAATTAGATAAAATAAAAGTAAGAGGTAATTTTAATAGAGGAGATGAAAGATTAAAAGAGTTGTATAGTTCAGCAAGAGAAATAGCAAAGAGAAATAATTGTTTAGTGTGGGCTGTATCTCAAGCAGGTGCAGATGCAGAGGGTAAACAAATTATAAACTACGATATGTTGGATGGTTCTAAAACAGGCAAGGCAGGAGAGGGTGATATAATTATAGGTATAGGTAGAAATAATGGTGATTACGATTTAGACCCAACAAGATTTTTAACTATATCAAAAAATAAAGTTAATGGTGTTCACTCTACTGTGACTTGTGAAATGGATGTTAAAACAGGTGTGTTTAAGGATTTTGCTGAATGAGGTGGGGACTAACAACTTGTTTAGATGTAGAAACAACATTCAAAAAAGATGATGCTTATTTTTATAATGGTAACAATCAATTAGTAAGTGTAGGATTTAAGACACAATCTGGAAAGGAAGATTACTTATGGTTTTATCACAAAGAAAAAGAACCAACAAAAAATGGTAAAGAAACATTACAAAATATACTTAACAGCACAAAATTACTTATTGGACATAACATTAAATTTGATTTGGCTTGGCTTTATGGTTGTGGTTTTACTTATAATGGCCGTGTTTATGATACTATGGTTGTTGAGTATTTACTTGCAAGAGGTGTACATTGTGATTTGTCGTTGGATGGGTCTTGTAAAAGAAGAAAAGTAAAACAAAAGAAGAAACATTTAATTGAAAGTCACATGAAAAGTGGAGTTAGTATGGAAGATATTCCGTACAAATTAATCGAAGAATATGGTAGGGGTGATGTAGATTGTACCTACGATTTAGCAATGGAACAATGTAAATTATTAGAGGTGGATATAAATGAGTTTAGTAAATACAATTAATTTATCTTTTGAAATGACAAAAGCATTGACAGACATGGAAGTTAATGGTATAAAGATAAATGTAGATACACTACATAAATTAAGAGATGAATACCAGACAGAACTAGTTGTTCTTAACAAAAAGTTAGATACAATGGTTAAAGAAGCAATGGGAGATACACCAATTAACTTAGATAGTGGCGAAGATAGGTCAATGGTTATGTACAGTTGTAAGGTAAAAGATAAGAATATATGGAAAAATTCTTTTAATTTAGGTACAGAAGTTCGTAGAGGTGGTGCAAAAAGACCTAAAAAGAGACCAAATTTAAGCAAAAGAGACTTTAATCGCATGGTAGCACAGATGACAGATGTAGTATATAAAACAAAAGTACAACAATGTGACAATTGTTGGGGTAAAGGAACAGTTAAAAAATTTACTGTCAAGGGTGTTCCTTATAAAATAGAACCTAAATGTCCTAAATGTAGTGGTAAAGGTGTTTTGTATATACCAACACATGAAGTAGCAGGGTTTAAATTAGTACCTACAAATATTATGGATTGTACTGTTAATGGATTTAAAACTGATATGGATACAGCGATAAAACATATAACAGAAACTAATGCAACAGCGAAAGATTTTTTACAATCGTATACTAGATATAGTGCTATAAGAACATATCTACGAACATTTATTGAAGGAATAGAGAGAGGTTTAGATGTAAATAATTTTATTCATCCACAATTTATGCAATGTGTAACAGCAACAGGTCGGCTGTCTTCTAGAAATCCTAACTTTCAAAATATGCCTAGAGGTAGTACTTTTCCTGTAAGAAAAGCTATTGTTAGTAGATTCAATAATGGCTTTATACTAGAAGGAGATTATAGACAATTAGAATTTAGAGTTGCAGGTTTTCTATCTAAAGATAAACAGTTGTATAGAGATGTAAAAAATGATGTGGATGTTCATCAATATACTGCAGATACAATGGGTGTTGAAAGGCAAGAGGCAAAAGCACATACATTTAAACCTCTGTATGGTGGTGTTTTAGGAACTCCAAAAGAGATGAGATACTATGAAGCATTTAAACATAAGTATTGGCAAGTAACAAATTGGCATGATAAATTACAAAGAGAAGCAGTTGAAACTAAGAAAATTAAACTACCCTCTGGTAGAGAGTACTCATTTCCTTATGCTAGATATACACAGTATGGTAATGTAACAAATTCAACAGCAATAAAAAACTATCCTGTTCAAGGATTTGCAACAGCAGATTTATTACCTCTTGCGTTAGTTAATCTATATGTTATAATGAAAAAAAAGAATATGAAAAGTGTTATCTGTAACACAGTTCACGATAGTATTATTCTTGATGTTCATCCAGAAGAAAAGATAGAATGTATAGATTGTTTAAGAAATGCAATGATGAGTATAAAAGATGAATGTAATAGTAGATACAATATTAATTATGATATGCCTGTTGATATTGAATTAAAAATAGGCGATAATTGGTTAGAGACTAAGGAAATATAATGGACGATTATAAAGATTACAAATTAAGTGGGACACTCCATGCACCATTTAGTCCTATGTTAATGGAATTTAAAATTCCACAACCTTACATAGATTTATTAAATAATTATGGAGATAAAATATCTAAAAGTGATAAAAAATCTAAGCAATTAGATTGGTCGGATAATCTTGTAGGTAATGTAAAACAGGAACATAAAATTGAAGACCATATATGGCAAGAAAAACCTAATGAAAATTTGCCTTCTTTGTTTAATTGGATGGGTGCTTGTGTTAATTTATATGTAAAAACAAAATTAAAACAGGGTGACAAATTAGATAATGAAGCGGCTGAAAAAGGGGTTAAAAAAGTTGCTTTACACAACAGTTGGCTTGTTAACTCTATAGCAGGAGATTTTAATCCTCCTCATATGCATTATGGTCAATTATCGGCCGCAGGTTGGTTAAAAATGCCGGAATCTGTAGAAAAAGATGAAGAAAGAGAACACGCAGGGTGGATTGAATTTTTGTATGGTACACCACAAATATTTATTGACCCAAAATATTCTGTAAAACCTCATGTTGGGCAAATATTTATATTTCCTGCTTGGTTATTACATCAAGTATATCCATTTAGAGGTAAAGGATTAAGAAGAACTATATCATTCAATGTTAGTGTTGAATTTTAGTTGACATAGAATTTGTATATTGTATAATATACATATTGTTTAGGGGTAGTGTAATTGCAAATACACTGTCGCTTCTGGCTGAATAATGTCTGTCTATTTAACAGGGCATAAGGCACACTAAAGAGGAAGTATGGTCAAATGACTGAGGTAATCGGAGGTGGTATTGGAAGTAACGTTAGACGAGGTAACTTGACTGTTCGTGAAAAGATTGAGGGTGAACACAAGCTAGTCCCTCGAAGCTACCTTTTAAATTAATTTTGCAAATTGGAGGTTCATGTTGAACGCAAACGAAGTAGCAGATGTTGGTTACAATCCTCTACCAACAACTATAGACGATTTATCAGAGGATAAGCTAAAGAAATTAATTGGTCAATCTGGTGACACATCAACTGGCGGTGGTATACCAAGATTATCAATTAATCATTCTACTGAAGATGATGACGGCAATCAAATTCCTAGAGGATTTTATATGATAAGAAACTCAGAAGGTAGAAGTGTATTTGCCCCAAAAGCTATATACAGACCTTTTGTTCGTACTTTCATGTATTCTGTATGGGATAATGATAGTAATACATTCAGTAGTCAGACAATCCAATCTCGTAGTATGAACGATTTGTTCTATGATTCTGCAGGTGGATTAAAATGTGGTAAACTTGCCCCCAACATATTAAAAACACTTGACGAACATTCTCCCGATGCAGTACTTCAAAAGAGCATTAAATGTGTTCAAGTACTTTATGGTTTGGTGTCCATAGCTGAGGGGCAAGATGCCACAGGAAATTCAGCAACTATAAAAGATGTACCATGTGTTTGGTATGTAAGAGGCTCTAGTTTTATAAGAATTTCTGATTGGATTAAATCAATCGAATCTCAGAAAAAACTTATGCCTACTACAACAGCCGAACTATCTACTGTTAAAGGTAAAAGAGGTGGTAACATTTATTATGGTGCTAATGCTAAAACAGTAGGATTTGGTAAGTTCTCTAAAGATGACCAAGGACAACTGTTACAATTTTTTGAATCCATTAATTCTTTTAATAATGGTATCATGGAATCACATAGAACCAATAAAAAACTTAAAGAAGATAGTGCAGATACTATTTTAGAAAGCAGATTGGTAAACGATGGTTCCAATACTTGATTTAGTCAAGAATTATTTAACCGAAGCAAGTAAGGGCGAGGCTAAACTCTCGCCTGAACTTGTTAAAGAATTTGAAAAAGCCTGTGGTGAGGCTTTAAGACGACAATTTAATCCTCAAAGTAAAAAATGGCGAATGAGAATGTCTGGATTAGGCAAACCATTATGCCAACAACAATTAGATAAAAAACAACTCCCAAAAGATGTAGAATATAATGCTGTCATGCGATTTTTAATCGGTGACTTAGTAGAAGCATCCGCAATATTTATTATGAAAGCATCTGGAATAGATGTAGAGCATACTCAAAAAGAGGTATCTACAGATATTGGTGGAGAAAATATAAATGGAACATTAGATGTAAAGATTGATAACAAAGTTTGGGATATAAAATCTGCAAGTCCATATGCATTTACAAACAAGTTTGGTAATTATGGTGGATATAATAAATTAAAAGAAGATGACCCATTTGGTTATCTTGTACAAGGATACGGATATTCTAAAGCAGACAATTCACCATTTGGTGGGTGGATTGCTATTAATAAATCAACAGGTGAATGGGCTATATGTGAAGCCCCAATAGAACAGGAGGAAGAAAAAAATGAAGCATTACAAAAAGCTAGTGATAATGTTAAGGCTTTGGTGGAAGACAAGCCATTTAAAAAGTTATTTGAACCGAAGAAAGAATCAATAAAAATAAAAGGTGAAAGTGTATTTACAGGAAATGAACTAATGCCTATGGCTTGTAGTTTTTGTAGTTACAAATATCATTGTTGGCCTAAAGGAGAGTTACATAAAAAGGTAGCTACAAGGGCTGTGAACAGACCAATGGTGTGGTATACTAAATTAAAAGAGAAAGATTTAGAAAATTGCCTGTAATATTCCAATTAGAGATTAATTTAACTGATGTCGAGTCAAATCGTGATATTTTCTACATAGAAGAGTACACAAAAGACAGAAATGCTCAGAATGTGCTATTTTTACGCACTAGAGACCCTTTTCGTGTTCTCTGGGGTGATAAGACCTATGAGACTAATAAACTTACTGTAGATGAAGATATAGGAGAGATTAAAAAATTATTAGACAGAAATGCTATTGTAGTTGCTGATATTCATGGATATACAGAAGAATTACGAAAGACTTCTCCTAAAACAGCCCAATATCTGGATTTACGATTAGAGGAGCTATATGAGATATATAAACCTAAAACTGTTATTAGATGAAATTAAGTCATGGCTTTAGAAGTAGGTTTGAATTTGAATTTGCACAATATTTGGCAAAGAATAAAATTAAATATGAATATGAAAAAGATAAGTTTAGATATATCTTACCAATTAAAATATATACACCAGATTTTTATTTAGTTGAATATGGTTTTCATTTAGAATTAAAAGGACATTTAGATGTGGTGGCTAGAGTTAAACATTTACTTCTTAAAACGCAGAATCCTCATTTGGATTTACGGTTTATATTTCCAGATTCTAAGAAGAAGATATACAAAGGTAGTAAAACTTCATATGCTGATTGGTGTGACCGGCATGGTTTTTTATATGCAGATAATAGGATACCAAGTGAATGGATGAAGAAATAGTACTACCGAAAAATAAAATGTATGTTATAATGTCTCCTATAGATGAAGACCAATTTAATATTATTTGTGTAGATAAAATGGAAGCACCTGTTAATGAATTATATTATATGATGAGAGGATTATGTGAAATGTCAATAAAACATCAAGAAGATTTAATTGAAATAGGAAAGGAAGTAATGTTACAAGAAAAACTAAAAACAACAAAAAGGGAATTACGAAGTAATATCATTCCATTTAGACCTAGGAGAACCAATGGTAAAAAATAGTAAATTTGACTTAGATTTACAATATGGACAATTACGAGAACAACAAGTTCACGATATGTTTCATAATAAAAAGATTGAAATTAAAACAGAAAGAGATTGGTGGAAGAAAACAGGTAACATTGCTATAGAATATGAATGTAATGGTAAACCTAGTGGGATTGATAAGACAGAATCAGATTTTTGGATACAGATATTATCTATGGGTGTAGATAATTATTGTAAATTAATTTTTGAAGTTCCTAGATTAAAAAGAATTGTTGAAAAGTATAAAGCTACACACAGCAAAATGGTAGGTGATAGAAATGCTTCTCGCTGTGTTCTAATACCTCTAGAAGAGTTGTTTATGAAGGAAAATGTTGAATTATGATAACTAGTCTATATAAGTTTAAAAATAGAAAAAAAATAGAGGGGAAATGAAAACATCAGAAATTTTGAGTGAAGCAAAGAATCTTGTAGATGGGGATAGGCATAAGGATTATGGGGATAAAACAGAAAACCATAAAAATATAGCTAAACTTTGGTCAGCTTATTTAGATACAAAAGTAGAACCACATGATGTAGCAATTATGATGGCTTTATTGAAAATGGCTAGAACAAAATTAGGTGCTGTAAGTAAAGATACTTACATAGATATGGCTGCGTATGGTGCGATAGCCGGTGAAATACAATTTAAAAAGGAAAGTAATGAAACAGATAACAGTTGAACAATTAAATGCTCTGTTAAAATATCTAGGAACTAGACCTTATGGTGAGGTTTTTAGTTTGATAACAATATTAACACAACTGCCAGATGTAGAGAAGAAAAATGGCAGAAAAGAAGATACCAAACAGTAATGAAGCAGTACTACAATTATTATATTTTGGAATTGATTCAAAGGGTAATTTTTTTTCGGAGAAATGGACTTGCCCACCAGAGGAGTTTCGTAAACACATGGATAAGTGGAACGATAATTACGTAGATACAATAAGGTACGAGAACGTGATAAAATATATAGATAATCTATTTGAACGAGATATTAAAGATGTTAGAGGATATTTAGGATGACAAAAACTATTGTAAATATAGTGCAAAATGATTCTGGCGGAACTAATCCAGATACCCACGCACATGAAGATAAAATTTGGGAATTAACTTTTGAGGATAATGATACAACAAATCTAACAAGAATGAAAATGATGGAATTGTTGACAAAGGGAACTGTACCTACAAAAACAGTACATTCATTTAGGAAATGGGAATTAACAACAACACATGGTGCTCATATTAGAACTTGGGTTGTTGTATATGATGATAAGTCTCATGTACAATTAACTAACACCGATTTTTATTCGCTGTTATCTAATGGTCATAAAAATAGAGGGGAAGAACCTAAGGTTGAAGAACCTAAAAAAGAAAGTAGTGCACCTGTTAATCCTGTATTGTTTCAAGAGAAAAAATCTTTAACAACTCCCGAAGAACGAGAGCAACTAAAAGAATTAAGGCAAGGATTAAGGGAAAATTATGTTCCTGTTTATGGTAAAAAGGTAGATACACTAACCAATTTAGAGGAAGAAGTTAGTTAGATAGAGGATTATTTGATTCTAATTTAATTTCTTCTATTTGTGTATTCTGTAATTCATTTTCTTTTAAAGCTATTGCAATTTGTTTAGATAGTTCTGATATTAAACTTTCAATTGATTTAATAGTCTCACGAATTGGTGCTATAATAGGGTCTATAATAAAAGGTTCTGGTATATCAAGCATAGCTATTTCTTCTCTTATTTTTCCTATCTCTTTAAATACAGCAGTTAAATCAACAGGTTGTATTTTATCATCAACCTTTTTAATTCTATCAATTAAATCTACTTTATATTCATTAGCATACAACAATACTTCATCGAATTGTTCTGCTAGTTCTTTATCTTTTTCTACTAGTGGTTGTAAATTTACTGGTGGTTCGTTTTCCAATGCAGAAAGTCTAGTATTGAACTCGCCCCACGCATAAAAACCTCCACCGATAGCTCCAATTACACCTACTAGTGCGGCATATGTGCTAAGTTTATCCATTATTTTCATTGTTTAAGTGCCTCCAGTTCAGCGATTAGTTTGTTTTTTTTATTGTTTATCTCTATTAATTTAACTCTGTGTACTTCTACAGCATCATTATCTGTGTAGGAATTTAGAGATGCTCCTACATATATCTCTCCAGAATAGGAAGATAAATCTATCTGTAAAAATAGCCCCGCATTCGCTTGTTCATATATATCCTTTGCAGAATAAAATGCTAAATCTTTATACGAATCGAGGCTATTACTTTTAAAAAATAAATCCTCTTTTGATAAGTTTTCAGTTGTTTCTTTTGTAACTTTAGCTATTTGTTTAGCTATTTTTTTTAAATTCTGTTTTAATTTGCTTTCTATTTTTGTAACATCTGTAACAATCCTGTCATCGGTGTCCACTTCTCGGTCTTCCGATTGTATATCATCTTGCTCTCCACTTTCTTCTGTCTGTACATCGGATTCCTCAGTTGTTTCGCTATCGGATTCCTCCTCTTGTGTATCTTCTTGTGGCTCTGGTTCATTTGTTGATTCATTATTTGCTACTTCTGTTTCTTCTTCTATCGTTTCAGCTTCTGGCTCAAGCTCCATTGTTTCTTCCTCAGTTTCAATAACCTCTGGTGTGCTTTCTTCAACTGTCTCGACTTCTTCAAACTCTTCTTCAAACTCTTCAAAAGATTCCGTAGTAGGTTCATCATTAAACTCCTCCTCGGTTATCTCCTCAAAAAACTCTTCGGCTGTTATGCCTTCGTCTTCTAGAAACTCCATGAACTCTTCTTCCATGCCAGTCTCTTCTAAAAATTCAGTAAAATCCTCCTCAAATTCTTCAGTAAATATTTCCTCCATCATTTCCATAGGTGGAGGTTCTAACATATAATTCTCTTCAAAAAATACCTCTTCTATCACAGGCATTTCTTCAAAAGTTTCAAACTCTTCAAACATTGGTGGCTGTTCAAAATCACCTATGTCAAACTCTTCCATTTCAAATTCTTCAAAGTACATATCTTCTTCCATCATGTACTCGTCTTCAAAATAGAAATCAGTTCCTATCATATACTCATCTTCTTCCCAAGTATATGTATCTTCAAATACTATATCATCATTATACCAATCAAAATCTTCTGGAATATCTTCTATTATATCTACAATATCTTCAATAGATTCTTGAGTATTATCATCAATAGGACTATACTCTGTGTTATTATAAGTCATCGTTAAAGATGAACCTAATAAATTTGGGCCTTGTCTAGATTGATTAGTGTAGTTACTATCTGTACCTTGCCATGACCAATCTACTTTATTAGAACCAACACCTAAGTATATAATTCTATCATTGTATTGGCCACAATTTGCAGTTATACCTGTAGTAGTTGTACCCGGATATCCGTTACAATTACCTTGAAATCCTGTAACCTCAGTTCTAGTTTGTGTTGTAGTAGATAATATATTACCACTAGAATCTTTTAATACAATAGTTGTAGTATGAGAATCATTACTACCACCTTTGGATTCACAGTTACCTTCCGTACTTTCACAATTTGCTACATCAATATAACTATTTAATGTAATGCCATTATCTAGCATTGATTGATTAATAGAATTATTTGTTAATGCTATATCATCAACACTAACTTTTGCAGTTCCTGTTACTTCAAAGTCACCACCTACACTATATTTGTATCCACAGTTAGATTGATTAGTACAAGTAATATCAAAGCCATTAACTGTAGAGCCATTAGTAACATACCCAGAAGAATTAGCAGAATTAATTTGGTCTGTGCTACTAGAACCCCAGTCTACTCCATCACCAGAGTTAGGTAATAAATTACTTGTAGTTACTTCAGTGCTATTCGTGTATGTTGATAGGAGTAGGGTCAACAATAATGTCAATATCCACAATCTCATCTACTTCCTCCTGCTCTTTTAGTGTAGCTAACTTTTTCTTTTGCTTCTCTATTTTTATAGCAAGTTCTTCTTGTTCTTTTTGTATTCTTATAGCTTCTAATCTTGCTTCTTCTTCCGCTATTTGTCTATCTATTCTAGCAATAGCTTCAGATTTTATTAAATAATCTTCATAGTCAGGTCTAAGTTCAGGATATTTATCCCACATTTCTTGAGCATCTTTACCTATTTTACCATTCCACGGACATGGAGTTCCTGCACTTTGCATTGCGGCATGAACACGAGAATCTTGACAAAGTATAGAAACAGCAGCCACTTTCATTCCATAGTCATATAGAACTTTAGATAACTTTATGCGTTCACAATTTAAATCCCTGACGTGTTTGCCAACAGAAGCACCAAACCCCAAAGTAGAAACGGAACCACTAAGACCCATGCTACACACATCTTGAGACATCGAAGAGTAACTTGGTGAGTTTGCTGAGTTGACAGGTACGTCTGACCCATTGGTAGTTGTAGTATTTGTTGTTGTACTTGTTGTTGTGTTTGTTTGTCCATCATTATTATTTGTTGTTGTTGATGTATAGCCACCCGTTATCTGAGTGTTACTGCCTGAAGAATTTGTCTGGTCATTATCATCATTTGTTGAATCTGCTACTACAGGCTTTGCCCATACAGCTATTAATATTAATATCATTAACAATATAAAATTGTTTAGCACCCACTTCATTTACTTCTCCCTAGTATTAATATTTATCTTCTATAATTTTATAAATTTTTAAGTTACCTTCTGAATCGGGTCTAAGTTCTGCCTTGACTCGACCACATTCATACCGAATAGTATTAACTCTATTATCCGATAAATTTCTTTCAGCTTCTCTTTTAGCTTTTAAGCAATGAGATAAACCATCAGTTATCATGTGACCATCCAATGACCCATTAACAAACATACATAAACTAAACACATATTCTATTATCATTTAAAGACTTCCATTTTTATTTTCTCTTACTTTATCTTTTAATTTTTCTACATCCTCTTGTAATTTTAAAACTTGTGTTTTTAGAAAATCAATATTTACAGTATTGCTCATCATTGATTCCATTTCTGTTTGCATAACTTCTACTTGTGATGCCATAAATTCTATTAACATATACTGTTCAGAATCAGCAGGTAAACTGCCCATTTCACCTCTAGGCCACTTAATTCTAAATTCGGTATTCTTTTCTAAATCTTTTTCTGCTAATACTAATGAGGTTTCTATGGTTGTAATTCTTGATACCACTCCAAAATAAGCCCACACTCCCAATGCTACTGCTGCTATAATACTTAGCAGGTTTCGAACAGGCATTGCTACACTTGTGCTATCACTTAATTTCATTTTTTGTTCTTTCCTGTTTTTGTTTTAGAGATTCTTTCATAGATATATCTAAAACTTCTTGTTCTTTTTTTATGTGAGTATAAAAATCATTTACAACAGGATTATTTTTTTTCATAGCTCTGTTGCGTTTTGTTAAAAACCATTTATATTTTTTATTAGCCACTACTTTTTAACTAGACTTCCACCAAAGTACAATCCAATGATTGATGCCATTAAATGTGTATCCATTGGTGTTATTACAACACCTGCATACTGTCTATCAACAAGCATTTCTTTTTGTTCAATTAAGAACAAGAAACCTCTACTAAATTCTGTCCATGTTAAAAAAACACTTGTATCAAAAAACACAGGTACAAGTTTAGGCCATACAATAATAAAGAACACTGCTGTTAGTGCAATGATTCTTCTTGTAAATTGAAAACCTTTATTCTCATATTTTCTGGCTTTATCTATTTCATCCATTTGAAATTTTCCACGAGCAAGTAACATTTTTTGTGATTCTTGTTTTGCTTTTATGCTTTGACCCCAAATAGTCATAACACCGCCTAGTACACTAGACCCTAACATCGTAATCATTTCTACTGGTAATCCAAACATATTATCCTCTATTATCTTTCCAATTTGATTGTTTTTTTCCTGCTTGTGCTGTATTCCAAAGCTGTTCTCTTACTTTATTTTCATTACTACTAATTAAATTTGCTATTTTAAAAGCAGTAGGTACCTGTACTAAATCTTTATTTTCCAGATACCTATCATGCTCTTCAAAAGTTAATAGCTTTTCAAAAGTACGGCCTGTTTTTTTATTTTTAAATTTATAAAACGGCATTATATATAACTATAAGTGCAATGATTACAACAGCAGTTAGGCCAATTTTACCCTTCTTGCTTAAACCATTCCACATTGTTTTAAGTTTTTCCATATCTCCTCCTAGTCAGTTATTTTCATAAAAGCCCATATAGCACCAAGCACACCGCCTATTGCTAAAAACACTTTTATTCCTCCAACTCCCATGTTGGATGTAGCATTCAAATCTCTAATTTGTTTTTGCATAATGTTTAAATCTTCTCTAATGTAGCGAACATCTGTTTTAAGTTCAGCTATTTCTTTTTCCCACTCAGCCATTATCTAGTTACTACCTCCCATGCTCTATCACTTTCTTGTTTTATTTCTTCTTGATTCATACTTCTAGCATAACGAACCATAGTTCCCCACCATTTTTGTGCAAACTCTGTTCGGATTCTAGGTTTTGTAAATCCTTCTTTAAATAAAACATCAGTTAATAATGCAAAAGAATCTGGGTCAGTTGCCATATCTTTAATCATCTCACCTCTTCTAAATCTAGCATCTTGAATTAATAATTCTGTTATTACATAACGTGGAGATATAACACCCCTTGCTATACCATAAACTCTAGACATTATAGATGATAGCTTTAATCCTGTTGGGAAATTTTCTACACCTTGTCTACCCATGTCTCCTACAACAAGAGTAGTAAGACCTGTTAACTCTTGTAAGTCTTGGTAGTCTTCTGGGTCTAATATTTCGCTTAATACTTTTCTATTTCTTTCCACATATAATGACATTGCACTAGAATCTACTTCCAAATTTTCAAATAATTTTCCTGCTTCTACACCCATAGGAGTACCATCATCAGCAAATTTAACTGCTTCTTGTTGATAACCTACACCACTTGTGCTTCGTCTTCTATATGCTTCTTCAATAGCACCATCCCATAATGTTTTTTGTAATGATGCTTGTGCTGTTTTTCTCTTACCTGCATTAGGAATACCTCTAATATATTTTGCAACTGCTAATACTCGTTGAGGGTCACCACCTTCATAAGTATCTTTTATAATTGCTCTTCTTAATGATGAAGGTTCAAAAGCTTCTCTTCCAAATAAATCTTGTAGTGCTTGAGTTGGTACACCATACGGATTAAACTCTGGATTTAATTCAGCAAATTCTTGGAATGTTCTTTCATTTTCTCTAACTTTAAGTTCAGCATTTTTATTTAAACTATTTAATTGACCTGTTACATTTTGTTCTTTTTTAGCCATAGTTTTAAATGCTTCTTTACCTGCCGCTACCATATCTAAAGATTCATATGGTATATCTAATACATCACCAAATGCTCTAAAGAATGGTTCTGGTATAGATTTACCTTCTTCAGACATTTGCTGTACAGATTTTGTTAGCCATTCTGTTGCTACTGGATTAACTCCACCATCAGCATTTCCAAATATAGCCATAAAGTCTTCTTTTGCAGAAGTGTATGCTCCACCTTTTGGTCTAACGAATTGTTGGAACAATCTATCACCACTTATACTTTGATTTTCTACAAGCATTCTACCAATACCTTCTCTGTATGGTCTTCCAACTTTATCTTTCCAAAGTTGATTAGCTGCTCTAAACGAATCAATGTCATCAAATGCATCTGATAAAACTTTACCCATTTTAAAATTATAGAATCCACTAACTCTACTACCATCTGTAGTAATTTGTTGTGTTGCATTTTGATATAATGATGTTCTTATTTTTGCCAATTGTGATAATGGAATATCTAATGTCATTTCTTGAACACCTTCTTTTAATAAATTTACATTTAATTGGTTTGCAACGTGATTTACTAAGTCATCTACAATTGAAGAATCTATTTCGTTAGTTATAGTTTTTTCTCCAGTTACAGGGTCAACATCAACTCTTTTAAAATCCTCTGGTGAAATTTTAATACTTGTACCCTCAAGTAATTTTTCCATTTCAGCTATAAATTCTTCATCACCAATTTTTTTACGTAATCGTTCTAATGAATCACTTCTTTTACTTACAAAAAATCTACCAATAGTTACATCGCCCATTCCTTTTATATTAATTACAGGACGTAAATCTTTTGGAATATCATCCAAACTAGTGCCTATTCTATCACCCATATTTACAATTAAATTATCTACTTGGCTATTAGAAATTGCTGAACCTCTTGTAGTCGGAGAAACATCAAAACCTTTTATACCTTGATATGCTTTTTTAGTATCTTGGTCTGCTGTTTTCTTTAAAGTATTAACAAAGTCTGTAGCACCTTTTGCATTTTCATTTATTTGAGCCTGTGTCAATTTACTTTTTGGTCTAAGTATTTTTTTAACTGTACCATCTGGTAATTTTACATCAACAAACTCAACACCCTCAGATTGTAATATATCATCTCGTCTTGTTTCATCTGCTAATTTACCTGCTTGTGTTTTTGCATTTGCTGCATTAAATTGACTTGCTTCATCAAGTTCTTCACGTACAGGCATACCTAATTCATCTAGTTGCTCAACTACTCTACCTTGTTCATCAGTTGTTTTCTTAATAGGTCTAAATGCATCTCTTTGTATAGTTCCTGATGCAAAATCATAAGCATAACCTTCAACATCTGTATAATCAAATATTTGATTTAGTTTTGGATTATTAACTGCTGCTATTTCGTCTAATAAAACATTTGCTTGTTTAGATATATCACCTTTATCTTTAGATAATCTAACTAAATGTGTTTTTAATTGATGTCTAATACCATCTAAAAATACTTCATAGTTAGCTGATTTACCAAATTTTGTATCACCTAATCCTTTTAATAATTCATTTAATGCCTTTGCATTGTCTAATTCTTTTTCTGCTAATACTCTATCTGTAGAATTAAATTTAACTTGGACTGTATTACCTAAACGCATTCTTGAACGTGACATTTCTCTAATACTTGCTAACCAAGCCATATCCATTGCTCTATCTATAGTTGTATATATTCTACCAGAACCATCATCGAATTTGTCAAGAACTCTTCGCATTGTATCTGCTCGTTCCATTACTTTATCTTTAATGTCATCTGGCATTGAGTTAAATTCTCTTTCCATTTTACGATAAGAATCTAACTGTCTTCTGTCTTTACCTCTTAAATCACCAAAACCTAAAATGCCTCTAAACATTGGGGCAGAGGTTGCTTGTTCTATTATTTTTCTTTTTCTTTCTGGTGGCATATCTACAACGTCTTTTGATGTATATCCCATTGACCTTAAAATTTTTTCTTCTTTTGCTCTAGTGTCACCCGGAACTCTATACATTAAATAAGTAAACCAATCTCCTTGTCTAGCTACTCTACTTGCTATTGATGGCCCTACAATACCACCACCAACTTCTCCAAGAATTGAGTATTCTTTACCTAACATATTTTGAGCCATGATACCGCCTGTTACAACCATAGCTGAAGCTGCAATTTCTGCTTCTGCATAAGCTCCACCACCACCCATGAATGGTGCCTTCTTTATAAATTTACCTTCTGTTTGATAAATATCCATTAATCGTCTTTTTCTTTTTGCTTCTTTTTCAGGCATTGCTTTTAGCATTTTTAAATAATCTTCATAATCAGCACCGGCTAATTCACTTCTTACTCTACCAGTACGAAATTTTCTTTTACCACCTTCTGTTACAACAGCAGATTTTTTTATACTATTACCTGCTTTAGTTGCAAAATAATTTGCTACTGAACTAGCTCTTCTTAATTTTAATACTGCTAATGGCCCCATAGTCATTGCTTCTTGTACAGCAATAGATGCTGCTGCACCTAACATACCTAAGTCTTCATTTGCATATGGTATTTCATCAAACTTTAACCATGAACCACCTGCATCTAAGCCTTGTTGAAAATCTCTTTCTTTACCTGTTAAAAATCTTCCATACTTATTTATTTCTTCTTCTTCTAGAACAGAACGCATCCATGCAGATTTAAATCCTTTCTTACCTGCAACAGCATCTTTTTTCCATCCCGCAAACATTTTTTGAATAGCACCTCTTCTCTTTGGATTACTAGTTACAAAACGATTGTTAATAAGTAAATCTAAATATTTAGCATGATTTTCTGGGTCAATTGTTCCTCGTCCCATATCTACAACACCATTCCATAACAGTCCAAAACCTTGTGCTCCTCCATGAGTTATTTGTTTAAAAGGATTAGTAACTTTTGTTTTATCTGTTTCTATTTCTGGATTTTCCATACTTTCATTTAATGAATCAACCATATAATTTGTAGCTACTTGTTCTGCACCACTTGATTTGTCTGAATTTTGTGCATTTAGTCGTCTCATTAATTCAGATAATTGATTTAATCCATCTGCTCCATATTTACTTTCAAATTCTCTAGGGTCGTTTTCCCACATTTTATAGTATAAACGAATACGATTTTGCTGTTCATCATCAAATGGTTTATTATTTTTATTATTTAATTCTGACATTATATTATACCTTTGGGCCTCCTCTTCGTATTGCTTCATCCATTTTTGCAATACTATTCATTAAACTTATAAATTGTGGATTATTTTCTCTTAACATTTTTACTTGCGAAGTATATTGCGGGTTAGCTATAAAACCTAATAATCCCATATATGCTTTAGCAATTTGTTTCTCATTGTCATCTTCATCTTTAATCTCTCTCCAGTTTGCCATAAAATCATTTATAAAAGGACTTTTACTTATTTTAGATAAATCACTAGATTGAAGTAAACTATCAAATTGTGATAGTGCGTTATTTCTTTCTATAGTTCTATCTGTTTTTAACTGATTTACTTTACCTTCCCATTGGTCTTCAGCCCCCCACCAATTAGGGTCTTCGTATGGAGCTTCTGTAAGTAATTTATCTTTAACTTCTTTATTAAAATTTTCTTCAATAATATTAAGTTTATCTTGTCTTGTTTTATAACCACTTCCTAGAATAAGTTCATCCATATTCTCTAGTGATGCTTCATTAGGCCTAATTAAATATCGTTCTGCGTCTGTCATTGTTGACCATAATCCTTGTGCAACACTATCTCTAATATCTATATCCGGTCTGTCACCATAATCATATGCCATTAAAGCAGCTAATCGCCCATTGTAATGATATTCTTTTCTAGTAACTCCACTTCCATCTTCCTTATCAACAAAGTAATGGTCTTTTATCTCTCCGTTTTCATTTCTTAATTCACCAAAAACATAATTACCTTGTAGTTGAGTAATATAAGATTGTCTAACAGTATCAAATGCTTCTTTATAGTTTATCCAATGTTCTGATAATCCACTATGTGTTTGTGAATATTTTTGTGATGATTTTATTTTTGCATTTATAAAATCTTTTGTCGCAACTTTTTTTAATTCATTAAGTTTAGCAATAGATTGTGTTGTACTAGACCATGCACCTTTACCTACTCTTTGTAATGCATATTCAAAGTCTTGGTCAGATATAGCACGGCCACCACCACCACCTTGCTCTGCTAAAGCTAAGTTAAATGCTAGTGTTATTTGTAAATACTCAATTGCTGCTGCATCTGTGACTCTAGTATTATTTGAATTTGCTTCTTGAAATTCTTGTTGTATCCTAAGTAGTTCATCTCTAAAACCACCACCTTCCATTATGCCGCCTTGTTTTTCAAGTTCATCATAACTACTAAGTAGAGTTCCTATTTGTTCTATTTGACCGCCCTTTCCAAAAATTCCTTCAATTGCGTTAAACATACTTAAAGATACACCTGTTAATTGTGTGTCTTCATATAATTTTTGTAATCTATCAGCTATAGATATTAATCTACTATTAGCTGATAATGCAGCACTTGCTTTACTTATCTCTGATGTAGTTACTTTTGCGTTTTCTGTTACAGTTCGTTGTGATGTTCCATGACCACCAACTCTAAATTTTGGTGTCATTATATTCATAGAGTCTAAAACTTCTTCATGTGTTTTATTATAATAAATTGCTATTTGTGCAATTTCTTCATACGTTCTATTTTTATTCCATCCTTCTCTTTCATTTTTATGATTCCACAATGCATTACCAATGAAAAGATGATGTGGATTTTCTTTCATAAATGTATAATATTGTTCATCATTGGCAAATTTTTGTCCACCATATTGTTGATTACGAAATACTGGTTTCAGTATATTTATCATACTATTTTCATTTTCTGTATTTAAATGAATACTATGGTCTGGTCTAACTACTGCATCTTCTGGTGCTGTTGTTTTATCAAAATTATCTACAACATCAAATAATTCTTCTACGTTAATAACTTGACCATCTTTTTCATATTGTGTAACACCTGTATAAGAACCTGTATCTCTTGGTTTATCTATAGCAGTTGCAACATCATACATCTCATCCCATACTGTTCCGTCTGTATTTTTTAACCATTCATAGTCATAAGTATTAAAACTTTTTGTTCCTTCACCTTCTATTACAGATGGATTTGGATATAGCCATGCTTCTAAACCACTTCTCCATTCATCTAATATAGCATCGGCTCCTACACCACCATCTGTTGCTTTAAATGCTTCCCATAAATTTGAATCATATTGATTATTAGTATAAAAATTATCTTTTATAAATCCTTTAAAATCATCAAGTCTTGCTTTTTTCTCTTGCCAATCACCACCAGAAATATCGCTAGGGTCTCTCCATGTAAATGTTAAATCACCAAATTTTTTACTATTTCTTTTATTAGTAGCTGCTGCTGAATTTGCCGCATCTAAATCTTTTAATGCTTTTTCTGCCGCATAAGCACGTTCTTGAGCATTAACATCCATAAGTCTTTGTGCTCCACCTTGTAATGCTGATTGATACCACTTCATTATACTGCTCCTCTTCTTGGCATAAATCCACCTTCATCTTGTGGTAAATTTTCCATTATATTATCAACTTCTGGGCTACTAACATCCATATCTTCTTCATTCATTGATGCCATAGATTGTTCTTCAAGATTTCTTTTTAAATTACTAAATTCTTCTGGTCTATTAGAAGCCATCATTCTGTACAAATCAGATTCATTCATTGTTTCTTGGTCTTCTTTTGCAACATTATACATTGTAGCTTCAATATTATTATCTACAGCTAACCCAACTAAATATACAGCTAATGGTACTTTAATTAATTCTGCTGTATCTGGTGTCCATTTGCCTTCTGTAAATCCTACAAAAGACATTGTATTAACTATTGTTTCAATAGGACTACCTGCCGCCATAATATTTAACATACCATCTTTTGCTTTTTCATTATTTTCAATTTTATCTATTACATATCCTGCCGCTTCTTCCGGTTTAGAAAATTGAGAAGGACTTTCCCAAACTCTAGAACCCGGTTCGGCTGTCATTCCTTGACCCGGAATTGCTTGGTCAAATGGGTCGTAATTTACATTATCTACATTTAAAGCCATTATACTGATGTACTCCCTAATGATATATTGGGTGAACCTGTACCTGCTGTTACAGAAGTACCAAATAATTTTTTACCACTAACTGTATTAGCAGTATTAATTGCGTCTCGAACATATTTATTTGCTAATGCATCTACTCCTGTTTGCATAGCACCATTTCTAGGTTCCATTAATCTTTCTAATTGTGTTATCATTTGTCTTGAGGCTGCTAACTGATAACCACTTCCAGAAATATATCCTTTGTATCCTTGTGGTGCATCAGGAGATGGAAAATTTGTCTGTGCAGAATGCCTAGTAGCGAAACCTTCACCACCTCCACTATCACTTTTACCAAATGCTTTTGAACCAACTTTAATTATTGTATCAAAAATATCTCCATCTAAAAAATCTGTCCATGCCATAATTAATTTCCTTTCTCATTAGTTGACGAATTTGAATCTTTAATAACATCAAATATTGCACCACCTATTGTCATCCAAAAAGAATCTTTAGCTTTGTCATTATACATATCCATACTAAAATTATTTTGCTGTGCTGTTAGTGCCGCTTGATGTGCTCTCGCTTCACGAGCTTCTGTTATATTTACAAACCATTCTGCTTCATCTCTATATCTATTCCATAATCTATTCTGTGCTGATACACTTAAATCTAATAATGTCTGTGCATTTTGTTGATTAATTCTATTTTGTTCTGCTGTATTAGTAGTATTTATAGCACGTCTCCATGTTACATTTGACTGGTCAATTTGTGCAGACATTTCAGCATTAAATTTATCTCTACTATCTTCTACCTGTGTTGCAAATTTAGCTAAAGCATTTGCTTGGTCTACGTTAAATTGTTGCATTGCTGCTGTTCTATTTTTATTTGCAATTGCAACTTGAGAACCTAAAGTTTTATAAAATTGGTCTACTTGATTTTGACTACTTGCATTAAATTGTGCCGATGCATTTTGAGAAGCTGTATCAGTTAATAATGCTTGATTTTTTGCTTGTTTATTAAATACCTCTGCTTGTTGTTTATTATTTAAATTTGCCATATCAATTTGTAAAAAATCTCTTGCATTTTGTACAGCCGCAGTTAATCTAGCATCTAAATTTTTAGTATCCATACCTGCTAAAGTTGCTGCATTTTGTAATGCTACTTGTTGTGATGTATTTAAATTAGCAAGTTTCATTCCTTGCATTAATTTTGCATTTTCTAAAGCTACTTGTTGTTCTGATGTAAAATTTAAATTATTAACTTCTGAAACTTTTGCCGCATTTAACACACGAGTTTGTTGTTCATTATTTAATTCTTGACCAGTTAATGTTGCACGTAATTGTGCATTCATTAATGCTGTTTGTTGTTTATTAGATAAATTTTGAAGATTAAATTTTACATTAGTTTGTGCATCTTGTACAGCAACTGCAGTAGCAGTTTCCATTGCCGCATGAAGTATAGCTTGTCCTGCCATACTTGAGGCTCCTAAACCTCTTGCTAACATAGTAGCATTTGCGTGTTGTATTGCACCTGATGCAAAAGCAGGGATTTGATTATTATCAAATTGACTCATCAATTGTTGTAACTGATATTGTACAGTTGCTTCTTGAGGAGTATTCATTGTTTGTGCTGTAGCCGCTTGGTAGCCACCAACACTTGCTAAATTTGCCGCATTAACTTGTTCTTCTGCAGATAAAACTCTTGTTGGGGATGTTGCTTGTGCAGATGTTCCAGTAGCGGCTGTAGCCAAAGCTTGTTGACTTACAGTTCCTTGAGGTGCTGTTATTGCTCCTTGAGATAAACTACCTAATTGTGCGTTAGCATCTGATACAGAATTTGCAACTGTAGTTGCTGTATATGAACCGGGTGCTGCTGCAGTTGGAGTAGTAACATCTAAACCTGTAGTTGGAACTTGAGATTGTGCTGAAGTAGGTGCAGTTCCTAATGTTTTTCCTGTGGTTGTTTCTATTGTATCTGTAGTTACAGTTGCAGGAGTATGAGTTAGCTCTGTACCTGAGGGTAAAGGAGTTGGATTTAAATTCATAGATGGTTGCCCTGTTGCAGGGTCAATACCTACTCCAGTTTGAGCCAGTGTTTTCTTTAAAGTCGGCTCATGTCTTTGTTCTAATGTTGGTTGTGTTGCCATTATCTTCCTTGCCTGTTATATTTTTTCCATGATTTTAATTTATGTTTATTGTTAGGTTTACTCCTTGTTGAATTTCCTATACTTGTTCTTTTTCTTACTGGTGTAAAATATGCTCTTGTTGTTTGTTTGGCCATTATCTAGCTGTACAAGGTACACCTTCTGATGATACAAATGGATGTTCCGCAAGTGCCATAAATATGTGATTTGTACTAGCACCATTTGTTTCTGCATTATTTGTTAGTAATTTAAACCCATTAGAAAGAATATCCATTCCATAATAACCATTAGTAGTTTCAACCCAATTTTCGTCTGGGTTTAAAGTATGATTAGATGGATTAGTAGGACTTCTTGTGCTATCATTTATAACCCATTGACCACTAGAATCTGTCCTTTTTATCATAATAAAAGCAGGTTTAAATCCACAGTAAACAAATGTCCCATTTGCATTATTATTACCTGTATAGCTACCAAATTTACTGTAGCCTTGAATTTCTGTCCAAAAATACCCAATATAAGTACCGGCATCATCATTTACTTGGTCATCGTCACCAAGTGAAAAAACAGTAGATGTAGGTGCGGTATCATTCCACCATCCTGCTAAATCTGCAGTAGCTATATTTTCATCTAATTTTAAAGAATCTGTTTCTGGGTCACTTCCATTAGAGGCATGATAACATCTCCAACTACCACCAACATCCCTACCTTTAACTATATAAAACTTTGGAACAGCACCTAAACCATGGGCCATAGTTCCTGCTCCACCTGTTCCTGTAAAGTCCACGATAGAAAATCCTGCTGTAGTATTTACTTGATAACCACCACCGGGATTATTTCCACTTTCAGTATTAGTTACTCTTGTTCCACCATTACATTTCCATTGCCATGCTACATAGGTAAGAGTGTTTTTATTCATTCCATTGTTAGTTCCTAATGAAAAACCATCACTATTAAAAGCTGTCACATAATCTGTCGCTGTACCTTCAACCTCAGTAACATGGGGACTTAAAACTTTTGTATTACCTCTTGATGAATCTGTTGCTGTATGTGCATCTACAGTACTTCTAGATTTACCCCAAATAAAATCTGGCTGTAAGTCAGAGTTACCATCATTAGTAATACTTCTATTACTATTATTACCTGTATATAAAGCTGTCTGAAAATGTGCTGATGGGTCGTCAATTGTCGTATAAGCCATATTATCCAAACTCCGCTAAGTTTTTAGTGCATAGTGCATAGTATCCACTAGGTACTGCATATTCAAAATCTCCATATCCATTTGCATCTGCATTACTAGAATCATTAGCAACAACAGGATTTCCAAAATTTAAATATGCTATTACATCTCCACCATTTATAGCATTGCAAGGTGTAATAGTTTTTCCAGAAAATCCACTGTAAACATTTCCTGTTCCACTAGAACCACTTGTAGGGGCACCACTATTATTCCAAGAACCGTTTTTTCCCGCATATAAAAATCCATTGTCCATATCTAAAGCTAACATAACTGTATCACCATTTGTATATGTCACTGCACCAGTTCCTGTACTAGTTCCATTATAACGATAATTTCCATCAGCATCATATGAAAAACCTGTACGACCAGAATAATAACCCGGATATCTATTATCTGTAATAAATATTCCCGTTATATCAGAACCATCTTGTGATTGAATACCAAACATAAAACCATCTGCGGGACTTCCACTTACATTTTCGCATTCCCAATACCATTTGCCATTTTGTACTCCCATTGTAGAATCATAAGGTTTCCAATTAGAAGATGTTTCAGAAACTTTTAAATTACCTTCTGATAAAGTTACCAAATAATTTGGTGGAAATCCACTGACCAAAGGATTTGCTGTACAAAAATTATTTGTAGGTGTATCTGTTGTAGACTTTAATTGTGTAGCATCAGAATCTATTGCAAAATGATTATCTTTACCACTTGTATCTGCACCTAGACCACTTGAGTTTTGGCTTGTGCCTGTCTGTTGAAATTCACAAAAAAATCCATTAGCTGAATAAGTTACACTTGGTTTTATTGGAATCCAAACTCCATTATCATCTGTTTTACCAAATGCTGTAGGGGCTAAAGCATAACCTACAGTACAACAAACATCAGCCATATATCCATTATGCATATATGAATCACCTGTGTTATTACCATACGCACCAACTCTAGCAGCAGAAGCATCATCGCCCCAATGTGCCGGGTCATTCTGTGTTATATCAGCACTAAAAGTACCTGCCGCCTGTTCTCCGTTTACATAAATTTTTAATCTATCTGCGGCTGTACCATCAGTTGAATCATAAGCAACTACTATGTGATACCAAGCAGCAGGGTCACGAAATCTTCTAGTAGTCGTAAAACTTTTATTAGTTCCACTAATTTTTAAATCAAAAATTAATTCTTTATCACCATTTATTTTTAAAGATGTAAAATTATTTGAATCAGCCATAGCACTCCACAAACCATTCCATCCACCGGCTGAACCTTGTAGTGTTTGTTTATACCAACCACTTACTGTAAATTTTCTTCTATCAGTATCAGATTCATCATCTGATTGACTTTTTGTAAGAAAAGTTCCTGCACCACCAAATAGACCAGAATTATCTATTTGATAAGCACCACTATCTGAATTAGCTGCAACTTCTACAAAAGCCATTAAATTACTCCTTTACTGGAAAATCACCTAGTGGTCTCACTCCGTCTTTATCTCTTGTAAACAAAGCGGCTAACGCATCAACATCACTAGCATTATCTATTTGTGTTTGCATTGAGTTACATTTAGTTCTCACACTTGCTCTCCAAGTCTTCCAACCACTATCCATTGTACTTCCAGTTTCAGTCGCCTTTACTACTCGCCAATCAGAAGGTGCAAGTAATCCTGCACATTGATTGTCTATCATTTGTTTTTTAATTGTTTTTAATCCTTCTTGTTTTACATCTCCTACATCTTTATCACTTGGTATTAATCCATCAGTTTTATCTTGGTTTGTATATACAGGGTCTGCTAAAGGTTTTGCTGTAGCTGAACCATAAGTTCCTTTAACTTTACCACCAGAAAATGCATAGGTAATATCAGTATTATTATACCATTCTTCATCTTTTTTATTTGTGTTATCTATTTCTACTGTATAAATACCAATAGCATTTCTTTCTGCTTCACTCCATAAAGTATAAATTTGTGAAGGGTATTTTACATCACCAATTTGAATACCTATATTGCCTTTTGGCATTTGTGTTATTTTACCACTTTCTACTAATGCAAACATATTACTCCTATGATAATGTTAAGTTAAGGTTTCTTCCAACTTCAAGCCACTTACTTCCGTTGTATCTAAAAGTAAACATATCACCTTTATTAGCTGTAGTAGTAGCTGTTGGGGCTGTATCATCTTTAAATTCAAATACTGCATTCCATGCTATAGTTCTACTTCCTGTTCCATCTTGAATACAAACAATAGATATATATTGTCCTGTTGTTGGATTTGAAGGTGCATCAAATGTTACATTAGCTGTCAATGTTACTTTTGCAACTGGAGATGCTCTTACATCCCAATCTTGTGTAGCATCAAACGATAATGTATCTTCTTCTAAATATACACCACCTGTTATTTTTGTTAAATTGTTAGCATCGGCTGAAAATACTTTCGATGCTGCTGTTGTACCTAATGTTGCTAAATCTGAATAGTTTATTTCTGCTGCTGTTGCACTTATAGCTGTACCATTAAAATTAATAGCATCAGCATATACTGTTCCATCAAAGTATCCATCTTTAAATTCTAAAGAGTTTGTACCTAAATCTACATCGTTATCTGTTACA